>R26__coassemble_178_pt1 | contig 43734 bp, 42 predicted proteins | sample R26__metabat2_high_PE_025 | metagenome-assembled genome bin R26 | reverse complement strand
AAAAATCAACTGTGAACCTGAGCCGAATTTACAGAAAGAACCCTTGACCGATCCGCTGCGCGTGTATCCGACCGTGTCGCCCCACCAGAAATAATAGCCGTATTCTTCCGGCTGCGATGCGCCAACATTGCACTCCGCCCAGTACGGTCCGTCTTTCCATAACTGCACACCGCCGTAATTAACTCTCGCCTCGACCGAAAGCTGTACCCGTTCAATCTGTTTTTCTTCCACGTCTGTATCAGTGTCCCAGATGTAGCGCAACTGCCATGTTGTATTGGTCCCAATATAAGTGCCATTCTGCACCAGATTCGTGAGTACAAGCTCTGTTCCCGCCGTAACATTGGTGGCAACAAAAGAACATTCCGTTTTCGCGATATCGGATTCCTCGCCCTCGAACGTGACGACGATATCTACTTTCCCGTTCCACGGATAACGCTGTTGCGCCGTGACGCCGGTAATCGTCGGCGTTGACGCGAAAAGACTGCACGCGGCCATCAGCGCGAACAAACCCGCAAAATTCTTTATCATTTCATCCATCCCTTTTGCCCTGTCTCGAAATCATGAGATAAAAAGAGGGCGCAATCTATCTCGTGTTTCGTACGAGGCTCTGGAATGCCCGAAAAGAAGCACAAGCATAGAATGCGCCCGAGACGGACGCATTCCACACTATTACCAGCTCTTTTCGATGAAATTTTCCAGATTTCGTACGAGCCAATTATAGCGAAGAACGCTAAATCGTTCGATCGATGTTATCCCGGCCCCGATTTCAAGAAACTCCGGGCCATCGACCCTCGGTGGACTCCGGCCACCCGGCCGTGCCACCCTCCCTCGAAGCATTCGGCGGTTTCTCCGAAACCGCTTCACCCCAAGGGCTATATCAAAGATCAATTATTTGCCTAACACCTCGTCATGGGTGCCGGTGTCGATCAAATAGAGAACGAGTGCGTTCTCGATTTTTTCATACACCAACAACCAATCACCTTTCTTTCCATCGACATGACACTCGCGTTGTCCAAGCCGATCACCCTTCAGCGCGTGATCTTTATATTCCTTAGGCAACTCGGCGCCAGTCTGCAGAATTGTGATCGTGGCGTCCAGCAAAGACAAATCCAATCCGCGCTTGGCGGCGCGTTTACGTCCCTTTTTGTATGCCGCAGAAGGGAACAAACTATACTTCATCGGCATAGCGCAAGATCCTTATTCATCGCCAGCACCTCTTCCTGAGTGCAAGCTCCGGCATTTCTATCGAAAGTACCATCGGCAATAGCACGCTTCAAATCCTCGATAGTTGCATACTTACAAGGATCCAAATCCTTACGCACGGCATAACAATGAGGACGCAACTTCGCTGGCGTCCTTCGTGAACTTTTTCTTCTCTCGCTTATCATCGCATCCTCCTTTCTGTTTGCCCGCCTGCGGATGAAATTCGTTTCGCTCCCTTTCACCGAAAGCAAGGATATTATATCACATTTTCACTCGCTTGTGCCGCGTTAATTTCAATCCGCCGGATTTTCGGATGATTCCAACCGATGAAGCACTTTCATCATATCCTTATCGAAAGACAGAACATCATCCCCAAGCACTAACTTCCTCGCAATCAGGAATGAATCGACCATATCCAATTTACGATTACCCGCGAACACCGACACCGCCCGCAGGTACACCTCTTTTGAATCGCACCCCATCAATTCAATCAAACGGCGCAATCCTGTCGCCATTTCCTGACGGCCGATTTCATAGACCTTCTCCAGCACAAACGCACACTCGGCCAACACTTCCGGCGTAAGATACGCGCTACCTTCATCAATCAACGCCTCGGTTCGCTCCGCCTGCTCCGGAATATCGTCCAGAAGATACCTGATACAGGCGTTAGTGTCAACATTAACGCGCATACTTGTCCTTTACCGCTTCCGACCATGCGGATTTCTCTCTCTTCCGGCGTTCCGAGCCGGCGAATTCCGAGAGCATACCTCGCGCCGATGTTTTCCTTGGTCTGGTAGCTGCACGTTCACCCTTGGTCACGGGAACGAGAATAACCTGAAACGAACGCCTCACACCATCAACCTTGGGAAGAATAATTGAAGCGACATCGCTATCACTACCCGACACCATTTCATACCAAATATTCTCCGCACGGCTGGCATTCGCCACCGTTTTCATCCAATCACTCTTTTCCATTACTGTCGGCATTCGTTCCTCCTTTCTTTATATTTTCCTCTTTCTGCTTTCGCGATATAGCCGGGCGACCTCTTGCATCGCTACGGCTGAAATCCGTTTCGCCCCCTTTCACCGGAAGCAGGGGTATTATATCACTTTTTCACTCGCTTGTGCCGCGGAAATTTCAATCCGCCGCACTTTAATCGTCTTCGCGCACAGTATCCTCCCAAACCTCAAGCGGCGAGATATCAATGTCGCCGGGCCAGGTTAGGTGTCCATACTCTACATACGCGCCCTTAAATATCGCCGGATCATTCAACGACTTCCAATACGACTGATTAAAATAAGGCGCGCAATCGAAAACACCTCGTTCGCCGCCTTCAAATATGACGGCCACGCGATGATTATCAATCGCTTTCGCGGATGTCAGCGTTTCGTATTTAACCATGGCACATCCTCAATCTTCAATCTTAAAGAAGGTGGCGTTCTCGCTATGGAGAAGTTCCCAATTGGCAAGCAATTCCGCCTCATGGCGGACAATCCACGCCTGAACAAGATAGGTCTGATCTTTTGGAAAATCTTTCGATCCGGCGAAGGGACGTCTGGTCGCAATATCAAAACTCGCTTCTACACCTTGATAGCGAGCGTGCACATGCGGCTTGTGATGACGCGTATCTCTTTCAGGGTTCATCCTTATAATAATGCCATTAAACATCGCCAGCGTAGCCATTCATCCGTCTCCTTTCTCTTAGATTGTCGGCTAATTCAATTACGCCTTCCGATTGGCGGTCGGCTCGGAGAGCCGACACTACCGGTCGGACATCGGCGGGTTCCTTTCGAGAAGTCCCGCCTCCTCGGCATGTCGGTCACGCGGGACGCGTGACCCTACCGGGTTCTGGCTACTCGGACTCGCGCCCTTTGACCCGATGGCGGATCGTTGCAAGCATCAATCCGCCGTTATCAAAGATCATTCATCGCTTTCGCGATATAGCCGGGCGACCTCTTGCATCGCTGCGGCTGAAATTCGTTTTGCTCCCTTTTACGGAAGCAAGGGTATTATATCAAATTTCTGCCGTTGTGCCGCGGAAATTTCAATCAGCACGGATTCTTGCGCGCATCCTCCCATATAGATTCCGGCGCGACATCAATATCCTCCGGCCAGCAGAGCGTGCCGCATTCGGCCTTGACCTGACGGAAAAACGACGGCGTCTTCAGTTTCGCCCAGTATGGATCGCGGGTAAGATATTCGCAATCGAATATACCGCGATAATTATTCTCGAAGGTGACCAGCACCTTCATGCCGCCCACGGGCTCTGCCGCGACTACCGAGTGCAGTTCCTGCATACGATGTTCTCCTTAACGAAGCGGTTCAATCCTGAAGAACGTTCCGTCCTCGCACAGCATCTTCCAGTTCGCAAAAAGCTCTTCACGATGAATCTTCATCCAGACTTTGACCATCGCGACGTCATCGTCGTCCATCTCTCCGGCAAGCACCTCGCCGGTGGCAATATCGAATGAAGCCTGTCGCCCGGCATGCCACGCATGAAGATGCGCCTTATGATGAGGCTCGCGATCCTCCTTATTCATCTTCACGATGATGCCGTAGAACATAGACAAGGTTGCCATTTGATACTCTCCTTTTCTGTGTCTGCAGGTGTATTATACAAGCGTTCCACCTCTAACGCGGCAACACTCCGCTAAATCTTCAAGCGTCAGACTAAGTGGCTGCTGACTATTCTCAATATAAAAATCGGTGAGGTAATCAATGCCCTGATATTTATCAAGATAATCGAAGGCCTGCGCATAAGGCAGTCGATGCACCCTGGCAAACTCGTTTACGCAATATGTTACATATTCAATCTCATCCTTTTTATCCTTGCTCATTTTAGACCTCCTTTCTCTTTATTCATCGCTTTCGCGATATAGCCCAGGCGACCTCTTGCCTCGCCGCGGCTGAAATTCGTTTCGCTCCCTTTCACCGGAAGCAAGAATATTATACCTCATTTTCATCTGGTCGTGAGGCGGAGAATTCAATCCTCAGCATTTTACGACACAAGTATCTTCAACCAAGCCTCTCGTCTTGGCACTTGATTTTCATGTCTCCGCCCCGCCATCCAACGCAACACTGGCGGTCATCCTATGCGAGGCGGGCGGTCATTTCCGCAGGATATACCGCTGCACTTCACCAGGAAGATTCGTCTTGGCGACGCCCGCGCCGGCCGCTATGATGACCGCGCGCGCTTCGAGCTCTGTCACGATGAGGAGCGAGGTGATTTCGTTCTTGTAGGGCGTATTGCCCGCGATGCGTGAGGCACGATGTGGAGTGTGACCCAGAAAAGTATTTTTAGGCGACTGGTTATCTCAGTATACCTGAACCTGACGCTGCTCGTAGTGACCGGGCTGCCAGACTCGCATGACGACGCCGTTCGGCTGGACCTGTTCGACGTAGCGGCCTTCGACCCAGACGTTCTGAGTCTGGTAGACGGGCTGCTGAACGACGACGGGCGCCGGCTGCTGGACGATGACGGGCGCCGGCTGCTGGACGATGACGGGCGCGGGCTGCTGGACGACCACCGGGGCGGGAGTCACGACGACGGGCGCCGGGCGCACCGCGTCGTAGATCAGCCCGCCGAGGAGCGCGCCGCCCACGACGCCGGCCGCGAAGCCGCCGCCGTGGTGACCGCCGTGATGACCGCCGGGACCGCCCCAGCCGCCGGGACCGCCGTGGGGAGGACCGGCGAGAGTCGCCATCGCCGCGAACGCGGCAACCATGACAATCATGAACTTTTTCATATCGTGAGTCCTCCTTGAGGCGTTTAGGATTTTACTTCGAAGCGAGATAGGCGTTGATGCCCGCCGCCGCGCGACGGCCTTCGCCCATCGCGAGAATGACGGTCGCCGCGCCGAGAACGATGTCGCCGCCCGCGAAAACGCCGGGAATCGAGGTCTCGTTCGTTTCGGGCTTGACGACGATATTGCCGCGCTTGTTGACTTCGAGTCCGTCGGTCGTCGCCGGAATGAGCGGGTTCGAGGCGTTGCCGACCGCGACGACGACGGTGTCGGCGTCGAGGACGAACTCCGAACCCTTCACCGCGACCGGGCTGCGGCGGCCCGACGCGTCAGGCTCGCCGAGCTCGTACTTGAGGCATTCGACGCCGGAGACGAAGCCCTTGTCGTCGCCGAGGATGCGCTTCGCGTTCTCGAGCATGTGGAACTCGACGCCTTCCTGCTTCGCGTGGTGGACCTCTTCCTTACGCGCGGGCATTTCGGCCTCGCTGCGGCGGTAGATGAGGTAGACCTTTTCGGCACCGAGGCGGAGGGCCATGCGGCTCGCGTCCATCGCGACGTTGCCGCCGCCGAGGACGGCGACCTTCTTACCGTGCCAGTAGGGGGTGTCGGCCTCACCCTCGCGGTAGGCCTTCATGAGGTTCGCGCGAGTAAGGTACTCGTTCGCGGAGAAGACGCCGTTGAGGTTCTCGCCCTCGATGCCCATGAACTTCGGAAGGCCCGCGCCGGTGCCGACGAACACGGCGTCGAAGCCGTCTTCCTTCATGAGGTCCGCGACCTTGCGGGTGCGGCCGACGCAGTAGTTCGTCTCGACCTTGACGCCGATCTTCTTAAGGCCTTCGACCTCGTGCTGGACAATCGACTTCGGGAGACGGAACTCAGGGATGCCGTAAACAAGAACGCCTCCGCACTTGTGGAACGCCTCGAACATCGTGACGTCATGGCCGGCCTTCGCGCAGTCCGCAGCGCAGGTGATCGACGCGGGGCCCGAACCGATCACGGCGACCTTCTTCCCGGTCTTCGGCGCGCAGGTGACGGGCTCCTCGGTGCCGCTCTCGCGGGCGAGGTCGGCGCAGAAGCGCTCGACACGGCCAATCGCGACCGCCTTGTCGACGTTCTTAAGGAGCTTGCCCATCGTGCAGAAGCTCTGGCACTGCTTTTCCTGGGGGCAGACACGGCCGCAGACCGCGGGGAGAAGCGAGGTCTCCTTGATGATCTTGAGGGCTCCCGCGAAATCGCCCTCCGCCGCCTTCGCGAGGAAGCCGGGGATGTTGATCGCGACGGGGCAGCCCTTCATGCAGGGCTTTGTCGGGCACTGCATGCAGCGCGACGCCTCGCACTTCGCCATCTCGGCCGTGTAGCCGATCGCGACCTCGTTCATGTTGTGGGCGCGAACCTGCGGATCCTGCTCGGGCATCGCCTGCTGCGGGAGCGCCATTCTTTCTTTCGGTGTCATAATTAAAATCTCCAATTCCTTATGTTAGGGTTCGGGGAAGACTGGTCTTCCCCGGTTCTTGCGCTTCACTTGGTGAAGACGCCGGCCTTGCAGACGTGCTCCTTCGCCGCGGCTTCGAGCGGCTTGAAGGCGCCCATGCGCTTCATCATAAGGTCCCAGTCGACCTTGTGCGCGTCGAACTCGGGGCCGTCGACGCAGACGAACTTCGTCTCGCCGCCGACCGAGACGCGGCAGCCGCCGCACATGCCAGTGCCGTCGATCATGATCGTGTTGAGCGACGCGACCGTCGGGACGTTGTAAGGCTTCGTCGCGAGTGCGACGAACTTCATCATGATCGGCGGCCCGATCGCGATCACCTCGTCGACCGCGCCCGCCTCGCAGAGCTCCTTCAAGGGATCGGTGACGAGACCCTTGCGGCCCGAGGAACCGTCGTCCGTCGTGAGAATGAGGTTCTCGCCCGCGATCGACGCCATCTCGTCCTTCATGACGAAGAGGCCGACGTTGCGCGCGCCCATGATGATCGTCACCTTGTTGCCGGCGGCCTTGAGCGCCTGGGCGATCGGGTGCATCGGCGCGACGCCGATGCCGCCGCCGACGCAGACGACGTGGCCGGGCTTCTCGCCGTTGAGCCCGCGAATCGAAGTGGGCTTACCGAGCGGCCCGAGAACCGCGGGGAGAAACTGGCCGGGCTCGAACTTCGCGAGCTTCAGCGTGGTCGCGCCGACGGTCTGGAAGATGATCGTGACGGTGCCCTTCTCGGCATCCGCGTCCGCAATCGTAAGCGGGATACGCTCGCCGAGATCCTCGTCGAGCATGAGAATGATGAACTGCCCGGCCTTGCGCTCCTTGGCGATAAGGGGGGCCTCGAACGTCATCTGGAAGACGTTGTCAGAGAGCTGCTTCTTGGAAAGGATTTTGTTCATGATAAGTAAGAGTATATCACCATCGGGTAGTGTTAGCCAACTGAAACATTCGTCCGCCGCTCGGCTATCGCGGTCTACCGAAGCGCCTTCGCCCAGGCATCGGCGACCTTTTTATGCCCCGTCCAGTTCGGATGAAGCCAGTCGGCAAAATTCTCCTTCTCAATGGCGGGGGTATTGCGCGGGCATGCGGCGTTCACGTCGACGAAGCGGACGCGCTTATCGCGGTAGGTCTTGATTTTCGCGTTGTAGGCCTTGACAACCTTATTGTACTCTGGCTTGTCCATATCAAGAATCGATCCCGTGAGGAAGCGCGCCTTCGGGTACTTCTTCAAGAGCCGTTCAAGGAGTTCCTTCCATCCTTTATAAAGTTCCTCCGCAGTCATCCCGGCTTTAACATCATTCGTCCCGACCATCAGGAGGACGACATCGGGAGCCTTCACATCCTTCAAATCGTCGTCGATTGTCTCGAGATAGCCCTTCTTTCCTCCGCCGGAGAATATCCGGTAGCCGCTGATTCCCTGATGATGCTGCCACTCCGCCTTCACAACCTCTCCTTTCGCGTTCCAGTTGCAGGTCGTCCGCGGTCCGAGCATCTCGACCGGCTTACCGCTCGCCTCGAGTTTCTCGGCGAGGAGAACACGATAATTCGGTCGCCCGGCGTAGAACTGCGGCCGCGCGAGCGTTCCCTCGGTTATCGAGTCTCCGATTGGCAGAATCGAGAGCGCAAGTATCAAAACTAGATTCATCTTGTTTTCCTTTCAGACCACGAAATCAACCGTAAGCCATCAAAGCGATGCAGCCGGTGAGATAGACGTGCGCAATCGCCTCGGCCGCGAAGCGGACCAAACCGGCGAGCGAAAGTTCAAGAGTCCCGCCGGACGGAAAAAGGTGCGTCCGACGAACACCCGTCCGCGAGTGGTACACACCAACTGCGGCATCGAAATTATTAAATCCTCGATTGCATTGCTCACATGACAATTATACCATATCTCACACCTACTTTGCGTTTCTCGACCTCAAGGGGACAGACCCTTCAGTAACTTAACCGCATTTCTCATCTGGGGTCTGTCCCCATTGAGCGGACCTCCGCGAATTGCGTCATGGCGATCACGCCGCGCTGGACTTACGCCAGACGAATTTCGCGAAGAAATCTATCGAGCGCGTTCCTTTCGCCGGGAATTTCGCCGGGAGCGACGACAATGAGGACGCGCGGAATTCCTGCCGCGGAGAAATGTAGCCGGCGTTCTCGAGTTGCGGCACCTTCATCTTCGCGAGCAGCTCGATGTCGATACGATGATACCGCTCGACGCCGTCCGCATCGATAGCGCGATAGCCAAAAAGATCCTTTTTCGTATCATACTCCACCGGCAGCTTCGCCGCGAAGACGCCGCAGAGTCTCGCCTTCGCGCTTTCCCAGTCGCCGAACATTGTCGCATAAGCTTTCCTTGCGCGTTTCGAGTGGGGGCTATTCCCCTTCAGCGCGATCGCGTAACTGCTCCACTTCCAGTCGCCGGGATTGGCGACGATCCCGGCCTTGACCGGATTCCACGCGAAGTAGCCGGCCAGCAGCGCGAAGGCGGATTCGTTCGGATCGACGAGCGCGCTCGAGAATCGGCGCTCCCAGCAGCCGCCCGTGTGACCGGTTTCGCGATTGCAGACTTCGGAGATGCGCTGCTTCAGTATTTTCATGTACTGCGAAACATTATACATCCGCCTCGCAAGCGACTCCTTTTCAGCATCCACCTCGTCGCCGCGACCTTGCGAGCGGAGTAGATTCCATTTCATGATGATTTTATACCATCCGCTTGAATATCCCGAATAAAGAGCTTTGAGACGCTCTGCCATCGCATCATCACTAAGCGCAAAACCGGTCGGCACCTCAGGCTCATTTGTGAGAGGGACCCCCTCCGAAATGGAGGTGCGAATCGCTTCTTCCGAGGGTCTGTCCCCGTTGGGAGTGATCGGCTGGACGGGCGAGGCGATGTCGAGCTGGAAGCGCGGAGCGCGAACCGGGCGCGGGCGCTGCGTGAGGTGATGCGTCGCCGGCACGTCAGGCGAAGTCCAATGACCGCGCGGAACGGTCGGCACATGGACGAAGAGATGAAGATGATTGCTCATTATCGTCCACGAGAGGACCTCGACGCCGCAGAAATCGGCGATGCCGTAGATCCAGTCGACGATTCGGTCGCGGAACTTGGGGCTGTCGAGAAGAAACGCCCTGTTCGCGCAGCGGGTGGTGATGTTGTAGTACGCGTCCGGGACGCTGATACGGTTGGTTCTTGCCATTTCGGTATTCCTTGTTTTCGTTAAAACATGTTTTGAGGGTCTGTCCCCATTGGGAACATGAAGCATGGAACATGATGCATGAAGCATGTCTTGAGGGTCTGTCCCCAATGCGTCATGATTCATGTTTCATGTCCCGTCAGCCGAGGGCACGGCCGAGGGCGGCGAGGAGAGTTGTCGTGAACGCGGCGAGGAGCGTTACCGCGGCGGCCTTCATCGCGCCGGCGCGGGCGCAACGCCGCTCGAGAACGGTAACAATATCCGGGCGGACGCGGTTGAGATACGCCCAGTCGAGGGATGGAATCCTCGCGGGATCGACGCGAACAAGGAGAGTCGGCTGGACGGCGACGATCGCGGTGACGACGTCGTCTGAGAAACCGTTCACGTCGATCGCGTCTGCGGCGGTCGGCATGAACTTGAGGAGTAACGCGCGGTCGTTCGCGTTCGTTACCTCCCCGGGGTCGAGTATTTCCAGGAACGAGTTGTCGCGCCAGCACGCGTACTGAACGCGCGCGTGGACATCGAGAGCCCGCCATTCGTCTTCGTTGAACTTTGCGTTTTTCATCTTCGCTTCTCCTTCGTTTCGTTTGATGTTGATCGGAGAGGCGGAGACTTTTCGGCAAAAAGAAATTTCCGCCGCTCGGATGAAAACCAAGCGACGTGAAACGAATGATCTCTCTTTGCCGGGCAAGCGTTGCGGAGTAGTCTATCTCACGAGTGGAAGACCTTTAACCCCTGTGCGCCCGAAAAGAACCGTTTTTAAGCGGAAGAGCCCTCAGGCCCTGTCGTTCAAAAGATTCACTGAACCGAATTCTATCACACTGCCGACGCTGATGTCAACAGCGTCACGCCGGGACCGACAGGCAATCACGGCTTCAACCGCGGAAGATCAGGAATTTCCGAAAGAAATAATTGAAGAGAAACGAAACCGTGACTTCAACCAGTACCGCGATCGTGGTCATAAGCCCGCAGTGATGAATGAGGTAGCCGCTCAAGCCGGTAGCGATTACGACCGCTAGCCCGGAAACCGCGAAAAACATCGCAAGCTCCACATACCAGCGGAATCGTCCGGCACGAAACACGAACGCGCGATTGAGAAGCCAGCAGATCACATTCGCGGCCGTAAAACCGATTACGGTCGCGACCACGAAACGGAAAGCACGAACGGAATCCGAGACGTCGCTCGCCGGCAAATGAAATATTCTGACCGCGAAGTCGTCGTTACCGAGACAGCCGAGAATCGTCGAGGCGAGAGCATAGAAGACAGCCGCGTGGACGGCGGTCGTGAAAACGCCGATCGCGCCGTACTTCACGAACTGCCAGAAGAAGCCGGAATCATGGGATGCGATTCGCCTGAGTTGATCGTACATTTTCATACCGCTAAATTCCCTTCAGGCACTAAGCACTAAGCACTATGCACTACGCACTACGCAAGTCGCCGCCAGATGACGAGCCTCGTCTTTCCGTAGACACGATCGCGAAGCACATCCCAGCAGGGCGTTTCCTCCGCTTTCTGCACCGCCGTCATTTCGGCGATAAACATCCCGCCCGCGCGGATTACGCCGCGCGCAGCGAGTGTCGCGAGCACGCTCGCGTAGCCCTTCTCCTCGCCAAGGGCGTACGGCGGATCAGCGAAACCGATCGCAAAACCGGGCCCGGAGTAAGTCGAAAGCCAGCGATAGACATCGGCCGCAACAACGCTCGTCGACGAAGCCGCGCCGCAGGTCGCGATATTCGCGCCGAGTACGGCGATATGTCTTCGATTCGCCTCGACGAAAGTCGAACTCGCCGCGCCTTGGGATAGCGCCTCGAGCCCCACCGCGCCCGAGCCCGCGAAGAGGTCGAGGAAGTCGGCCCCCGCGAGCTCGAAGCGGATGATATTGAAAAGCGCCTCGCGGACGCGATCCTGAGTTGGGCGGATCGCGTCCGAGGCCGGCACTTTGAGATTCCGGCCGCGCCAGAGGCCGCCGGTTATGCGCATCGACGCTTAGTCGTTCCCCTTCGGCATCGTATAGCCGTTGAACTCGTTCGTGTTGTAGAGGGCCTGGCCCTCGACGACAGAAAGACCCATCGCCTTACGGATCGCGATGATGTCTTCGACGAACTTGGGCTGGAGCTGCTGCACCGGGGCGCCGTGGGCGTCAGCTAGGAGGAGGACCTGGCAGTAGGCGTCGGCGTTCTCGGCGAACCACTCCGCCTCCTCGATGTCGCGACCGCCGCAGACGATGCCGTGGTTGGCCATAAAGACGACATTCGAGAGCTTCGCGGCCTCGGCGACCGTCTTCGCGACGTCATCCGTGCCCGGGGTCGCGTAGGGGGCGAGCGGGATCTGGGAGAGGAAGATGTCGGCTTCGGGGTTGACGCCGTTCGGCGGGACCTTGCCCGCGAAGATGAAGGCGTTGCAGTGCGGCGGGTGGCAGTGCATGCAGGCGTTCATCCCGGTCGCCTTCATCATCGCGATGTGGACCTTCACCTCAGAGGTGCGCGGACGGTAGCCGCAGAGCTGGCCGGCGTTCATGTCGACAAGGCAGATATCCTCCTTCTTCATGAAGCCCTTGCAGCAGAGGGTCGGAGAGCAGAGAACGAGGTCCTCGCCGACGCGGACGGAAAGGTTGCCGCCGTTGCCGTCGGTATAGCCCTTCGCGTAGATGCGGCGGCCCATTTCGCAGATCTGCTCCTTCACGGCCTCGATCGGGGCGGAGACGAAGAACGCGTCGAGTTCCTCGCGGGTCTTCGGCTGGGGACCGTTCTTCCAATCGTAGACGCGATTGACGAGCGGCGGGTTGATGTAAAGGCTCTTGTCCATCTTGATCTCCTTGAATTAAGGTTATGGATATTATATCAGAAAAATGCCGCGGGGATACAGCCCCATCGGTACGACGATCCCGCTATTCAAATTGCGCTCAACTGTGGTCAATCCTCAGCCTTGCAGTAGCGGAGAAGTTCTTCCATGCGATTGAGTTTCACCGTGTAGCGCGCGTCATTGAGGACGCCGAAACCGAAGGCGCAGAACGCGCCCTTCACGCCCGCGTTCTCGGCGCACTTCATGTCGGTCCAGTGGTCGCCGACCATCCAGTCGTGCGAGGAAAGCCGGTGGCCGCCCATCTTCGAGGCGCATTCCCGAAGCGGAAGCGCGGAGGGCTTCATCTCGGGGCAGTCGCCGCCCGCGACGATCGCGCTCCCGAAATAGCGCGAGACACCGAGGTAATCAAGGATCGACTTCACGGCGAAATTCGGCTTCGCGGTGTTGATCCCGAGCCGGTAGCCGCGGTCCTTCAGTTCCGCGAGCGTCTTCGCAACGGTCGGGTACAAGGTTACGTTATCGAGCATGTGCTCGGCGTAGTGCGAGCGGAATATCTCCCAGAGCGTCTCGACCTCTTCCGCGCGCTCCGGGATCGCGTGGGCGAGAAGATACTTCGCGCCCTGACCGACGTGGGCGAGAATCTCCTCCATCGGCCGCTCGACGAGGCCGAGGTCGCGCCGGGTGTGGTTGACGGTCGCGGCGAGATCCGCGCGCGAGTCGATGAGCGTACCGTCCAAATCGAAAAATACCGCGTTCATCAGTTGAATCCGAATTCCTCGCGCTGGGCGAGATAGATTTTATCCTCGGGTTTTAGGAAGGTGTCGTTCTGCGGAACGGTCTTCGCGAGTTCCGCGAGAAGCGCGACCGTAAGCGAGGCGCGGGCCGCGGGACCCATGTCCATAACCGCGACGCGGCCGTCCTTGAACTTCAATTCGAGCGAGACGGGGAGCTTTCCGGGATTCGCCGCGGCGAGACGGCCGACCGCGTTCGCCTTCGCGATCGCCGCGTCTTCGTCGGAAGCGTCGATTTTAACGGAGAGCCGTTCCGCAATCATCGGAATCGCTTCCTCGGCGGGATAGACCTCCTTGACCGTGAAATTGACGTCGCCGAGCCCGGGCTTCTCCTTCGCGGCGTCGTCCTTCTCGTATACTGTACGGTGCGATACTTCGCCGCAGACTACGACGAGCTGGTCGACCTTCGTATCGATCTTCGAGGGAATCTTCCCCGACGGGTCTTCCTGGTTGTACTCCTTCCACGCTTTCCCGAAGCACATCGCGTCGGCCTGGCCCGTCCCGTCGTCCAGCATCAAGATCGCCCACTTGTCGCCGACCGATCCGTCGGGACGCGGCTTCGGGAGCTTCACCTGACAGCTCGAGAGCATCGCGAGCACACGAACGTCGACCTTCTTAAGAAGGAGCGGATCGAGTTCGTTCGCGGCGAAGCGCCGCTTCAGTTTCGCCTTTTCCTTGTTGACCGCGGAATCAAAGGCCTTCTTGTCGTTCCAGCTCACCTCGCCCTTCGCGCGGACGATGTTCCGCGCGAGTCCTTTCAGATTCCAGTCATCGTCCTTCGTCGACATGAGGAGTTCGTCGATCGGCGAAAGCGGTTTTTTCACTTCCTCCTGCGGCTCGTCGCCGTCGCCATCCGTATCGGGATCGCCGACCGGGACGTCGCCGCCCTCGTCGCCTTCAACCTCCGGCTTTTCTTCGCCTTCCGGTTTTTCCTCCTCCTCGCGTTTCTTCGCGATCTTGTCGAGCGAGAACGGGAGGAATTCGAGCGTATCCTCCTTCGCTCCTTCCGCGCGCTTGCGGAGGCAGACTTGCGAAACCTCGGAAATGACCTTGCGGCACGCCTGGAGCGGATGGCCCGAGACATATACGCCGAGCAGGTCGCGCTCGTTCTTCAGGTCCTCGACCGCGGTGAACGGAGGGGTGTCGTGAAGCTCGGCGTCGGTGTGGGTCTCCTTCCCGCCCGTCGCGAGCATGTCGAACATGTTCATCTGGGCGCTCGCGTTTTCCTTCGCCTTCCCCTGCGCCGCCTTGAGCGCGTATTCGATGTTGTTGAAGAGTTTCGCCCGGTTCGGCTCGAGGGACGCGAACGCCCCGGCGCGCGTCAGGTTTTCGAGGACGCGCTTGTTGATCGCGTTCGTCCCCGCGAGGCGCATGCAGAAATCCATGAAGCCCGTATACGGCCCGTTCTTCTCGCGCTCGGCGACGATCGCCTCGGCCGCCATCTCGCCGACGCCCTTGATGCCGCCGAGGCCGTAGCGGATTCCTTTCGCGTCCGGCGTCGGGACGAAGCGCGAGCGCGACTCGTTGACGTCGGGGAGGCGGAGGTCGAGGTTGATCGCCTGCGCCTCGGCGACGAAGCCGGGGAGCTTGTCGAAGTTGCCGATTTCCGAGGAGATCTGGGCGCACATGAATTCGGCGGGGTAGTGCGCCTTCAGGTAGCCCGTCTGGTAGGCGACCCAGGCGTAGCAGACGGAGTGTGACTTGTTGAACGCGTACGACGCGAACGCCTCCCAGTCCTTCCAGATTTTCTCGATTAGGTCCTTCGCCTTCCCCTCGTCCTGCCATTCGCCGATGCGGAACTTCGGGTTCGCGAGGCAGCCCTTGATGAACTTCTCCTTGAGCTCCGCCATGATATCCATGAGCTTTTTGCCCATGGCCTTGCGGAGCTTGTCCGACTCGCCGCGCGTGAAGCCCGCGAGGTCGCGCGAGAGGAGCATCACCTGTTCCTGGTAGACCGTGATCCCGTAGGTATCCTTGAGTCGCGGCTCCATCTCGGGATGGTCGTAGACGACCGGCTTCCGCCCCTGCTTCCTATCGATGAAGTCGGGGATGTACGCCATCGGGCCGGGTCGGTAGAGCGCGTTCATGGCGACAAGGTCGGTGAGGCGCTCGGGCTGAAGCGCCATCAGGTGCTTCTTCATCCCGTCCGATTCGAACTGGAAGAGGCCCGTCGTTTCGCCGCGGCCGAAAAGCTCGTATGTCTCCCTGTCGTCGTCGGGGATATTATCGGGATTGAGGAACCCGTCCGGACCGCGCAGGAATTCGGGAACGCGCGGATTGTTCTTCCCGAGAATCGCGACGCACTCCTTTTCGACGGAGAGCGTCTTGAGCCCGAGGAAGTCCATCTTGAGAAGGCCGACCGGTTCGACGTAGTGGCCGTCGTACTGGGTCGTCAGGAGCTTCTCGCCCTTCTGGGCGCCGTCGTCCTTTTTCGCCGCGCCCTTTTCCGGGGTCGGCATCACGGGGAGCGTCTCCGCGATCGGGTCGCGCGAGATGATGACGCCGCAGGCGTGGACGCCCGGCTGGCGGATGCAGCCCTCGAGCCGCCCCGCGCGCTCCATGAGGAGGTGCACGGTCGGATCGGGCGAATTGAACGCGGCCTCGAGGTCGGGCGACTCCTTGCGCGCCTTCTTGAAAGTGATCTTCGGCGTGTCCGGGACGAGCTTCGCGAGCTTGTTCGTGTCGGCGAGCGGATAGGCCATCGCGCGGCCGACGTCCTTGATCGCCGACTTCGCCGCCATCTGGCCGAAGGTGACGATATGCGCGACGTGGTCGGCGCCGTAGCGGCGCGTCACGTAGTCGAGGACGCGCTCGCGCCCCGCGTCGTCGAAGTCGACATCGATATCCGGCATCGAGATTCGGTCGGGGTTCAGAAAGCGTTCGAAAAGGAGGTCGTATTTGATCGGGTCGACGTTCGTGATCCAGAGCGCGTAGGCGACGGCCGAACCCGCCGCCGAGCCGCGGCCCGGGCCGACCCAGACGCCGCACTCCTCGCGCGCCGCGCGGATGTAGTCGCGGACGATGAGGAAGTAGCCGGGGAAGCCCGTCAGCATGATCGAGTCGAGCTCGAACTGAACGCGCTCCGAAATTTCCTTCGGAATGACGCCGTCCTTCCCGCCCCAGCGGATTTTCGCGCCCGCCCAGACGAGCGACTCGAGGTAGTCGGCCTCGAACTTGATTCGAAGAACCTTTTCGTAGCCGCCGAGACGGGTGAAGTTGTCCGGCTTCTGGACGTTGAACTCCGACTTGAGCGCCTCCTCGTCGAATTTCTTCGCGTAGCCTTCCTCGGTCCCGAACTCGGGCGGGATTGCGAACTTCGGCATGATCGGCGGCGAGTCGAGCTTGTATTCCTCGATCGAGTCCGCGACCTCGAGCGTGTTCGAAATGAGCTCCGGGTTCTCCGCGAAGAGCGCGCGCATCTCTTCCTCGGTCTTGAAATATTCTTGGCCCGTGTAGATCATTCGTCCCGGGTCGCTCATCAGCTTCCCCGTCGAAAGCGCGAGGAGGACGTCGTGGGAGTCGTCGTCCTCCTTGTCGAGGAAGTGGACGTCGTTCGTCGCGATTACACGGATGTCGAGCTTCTTCCCGAGCTCGAGCATCCCCTTCACGATCTTCACCTGGCGCGAATAGAGATCCTGGAAATCGCGGATCGCGGACTCGGGGATCTCCGGCCCGCGCTTCACCGCGGGGTGGAGCATCACTTCGAGCGAGTAGTCGCTCCCGAAGACGTCCTTGTGCCACTTCGCGGCCGCCTCGGCCTTCGCCATGTCGCCGACATCGATCCAGTGCGCGACCTCGCCCGCGATGCAGGCGGACGAGCAGTGGAGACCTTCGTGGTACTCGGCGAGCAGATTGTGGTCGATACGCGGCCGTCCGTACTTGCCGTTGATGTGCGCGAGCGAAAGGAGCTTTACGAGATTGTGGTAGCCGGTGTTGTTCTTCGCGTGAAGGCAGAGGTGGTAGCGCGTTTCATTCTTGTCGCGCGAAAGGTAGCTTTCCGCCGAAGTGACGTACGCCTCACAGCCGAGAATCGGCTTCACGTGGACGCCCGCGAGGTCGCCGTAGTTCTTCTCCTTCTTCGAGAAACACTCGTCGTAAAACGCCTTGAGCGCGAAGAGATTGCCGTGATCGGTAACCGCGAGCGCTCTCATCCCGAGCTTGCGCGCGCGTTTCACGAGCGGAACGAGCTGGCACTGGCCGTCGAGAAGCGAGTAAGTCGTGTGAAGGTGGAGATGAACGAAATCCATTTCGACGGAGCGTTATTTTTTCGCGGCCGGGCGGAAGCGAAGCCGGAGGGATATCTTAATCGATTCGACGGCGATTCCGGGCGTGATCTTCGAGTAGCCCGCGACGCGGTCGGTGAAGGAAATCGGAATTTCCGTGATCTTGAAGCCGCGCTTCCACGTCCGGTGATTCATCTCGAGCTGAAAGGAATAGCCCGCCGATTCGACCGCCCCCAGGTCGAGCGCCTCGAGGGTCGCGCGGCGCCAGCACTTGAAGCCGCCGGTCGGGTCGCGGAGCGGCATTCCGGTGACGACGCGGATGAAGACGCCGCCCGCGCGCGAGATGAGCCGCCGTTTGAACGGCCAGCCGGGGGTCGAGCCGCCCTTCACGTATCGCGAGCCGATGACGAGATCGCCCTCGGCCGCTACGAGCCGTTTGAGGTCGCGCGGATCGTGAGAGAAATCGCAGTCCATCTGGACGATGTTGCCCGCGCCGAGTTCGAGCGCCTTCGCGAAGCCCGCGACGTAGGCGCGCCCGAGGCCTTCCTTCTTCGTCCGGTGAAGGCAGTGGACGCGCGCTTCCGTCTTCCGCATCGCCTCGATGACGTCGCCGGTACCGTCGGGTGAACTGTCGTCGACGAAAAGAATCTCGAAATCGGGCGATTCGGCGAGGACGGCCGCTGCCATCTTCTCGACGTTGTCGCGCTCGTCGTAGGTAGGAATGACGATGATCGTTTTCATGGAACGGAAAAAAGAAAATCAAAGCGACGCGAGCGAGGCGCGAAGAGAATCGATCGCGCCCTTCATGTCGGTCTGTTTGTATAGATAGCTTCCCGCGACGAACTGGTTCGCGCCGGCGCGGGCGGCCTCGGGGATCGTCTCGGCGTTCGCGCCGCCGTCGATCATGATGTCGAGCCGCGGGCGGCGGGCCCTGATCCATTCGACCTTCCGCAGGCACGCCGAGATGAACTTCTGGCCGCCGTAGCCCGGGTGGACCGTCATCACGAGCGCCTCGTCGATCTCCCCGAGGAACGGTTCGATCTTCGCGACCGGGGTCTCGGGATTGACGACGATCGCGCGCTTGACGCCCATCGACTTGAGCCGGCGGAATTCCTCGTGGAGATTGCAGTCGGCCTCGATGTGGAGCTGGAGCGTTTCCGCGCCAGCCGCGACGAATTTCTCGATATAGAGATCGGGCCGCGACATCATCAGGTGGACGTTCCGGTAGAAGTTCGGCGCGACCCGCCGCGCGAGCGCGACGATATCCGGCCCGAAGGACATGTTCGGGACGAAATGCGGGTCCATGATGTCGATATGGAGCGCGTCCGCGCCCGCAGCCTCAGCCCGCCGGATTTCGTCGGCGAGAAAGCCGTAATCGGCCGCAAGAAGCGATGGCAGTATCTCGTATTTCATATCCAAGGCGTTGATCATTCCGAAAGCTCCACGGAAAACGGCCCGTCGTTCAGGAGCCGCACCTTCATATCGGCGCCGAATCGCCCGGTGCCGACCCGGAACTCCCCGAGCATCGCGCGGAGATCCGCGACGAAGCGCTCGTAAAGCGGTATCGCGAGTTCCGGCCTCGCGGCTGCTGAGAAACCGGGGCGGTGACCGTGTTTCGTATCGGCGTAAAGCGTGAATTGGGAAACGACGATTACCGACCCGCCTACATCTTCGATCGATCGGTTCGTTTTCCCGTTTTCGTCCTCGAAGATCCGCAGTTTCACGAGCCGCTCGGCGAGGCGGTCGACCTTCGCCTCGGTATCGTCGAGTGTGACGCCGAAAAGGACGAGATAGCCTTTTCCGATTTCAGCCACCTTCTCGCCTTCGATCGTCACGCTCGCTTCGGTGACTCGCTGCACCCAGAGTTTCACGCTTGATTATTCCTCTTTATAAACTACGTTCGCGGCCGGATTCTCTTGTTTCAAGAATCCTTCAAATATTTTAGCAAATTCGTTAGAGATTCGCGAACGGGTTGCAGCTGAAGCCGGACGAATTCGCGGGGGCGAACGAAGTGCGCGGAGCGCGCGGGCCGCGCGGGCCACGGCCGCCGGCTGATCCACCGCCCGTCGTGCCGCCGAAAGTCGGCTTCGACCGCGCGCTGAGGGAAATCCGCCCGCGCGCGAGATCGACGCCGATCACGGTCACGGTCAGGCGGTCGCCCGCCTTCACGACCGACGCGGGATCGGTTACGTAGTTGTCGCTCAGCTCCGAAAGATGGACGAGCCCGTCCTGATGGACGCCGATATCGACGAACGCGCCGAACGCGGTCACGTTGGTGACGACGCCCTCGAGTTTCATCCCCTCGCGGACGTCCTCGATCTTCGTCACGTCCTCGCGGAACTTCGGCGGCTCGAAGACGGCGCGCGGGTCGCGCCCGGGCTTCACGAGTTCGGCGACAATGTCCTTCAAGGTCGGCTCGCCGACATCGTTCGTCACGTACTTTCTCACATCGATCTTCTTCGCGGCGAGCGTGTTCCCGACGAGTTCGCCGACCGAAAGCCCGAGATCGGCCGCCATCCGGCCGACGAGTTCGTAGCGCTCGGGGTGGACGGCCGAGGAGTCGAGCGGGTTCTTTGCGCCGCGGATTCTGAGGAAGCCCGCGCACTGCTCGAACGCCTTCGGCCCGAGCCCCTTCACTTTCTTGAGCTCCTCGCGGCTTGAGAACGCGCCGTGCTCGTCGCGGTAGGCGACAATTTCCTTCGCGAGCGTCGCGCCGACCCCGGAGACCCGCTCGAGAAGCGGGGCGGAAGCGGTGTTGAGTTCGACGCCGACGCCGTTCACGCACGAGACTACGACCTCGTCGAGCTTCGCGCCGAGGAGCGGCTGGTGGACGTCGTGCTGGTACTGGCCGACGCCGATCGCCTTCGGGTCGATCTTCACGAGTTCGGCGAGCGGATCCTGAAGCCGGCGGCCGATCGAAATCGCGCCGCGGACGGTGAGGTCGAGGTCGGGGAATTCCTTGCGCGCGATCTCGCTCGCGGAATAGACGGAAGCGCCCGCCTCGGAGACGCTCACAACGATCGGGATCGGAATTTCCGGGTGCTGCGCGTGAAGGCGCTTCAAGGTGTCGCGGCAGAACGCCTCGGTCTCGCGCCCCGCGGTGCCGTTCCCGACCGCGATCGCCTCGGGGCGGTAGCGGTTCACGATCATCGCGATCGCCTTCGCGGAATCCTGCGGCTTCTGCTCGGGGAAGATGACGGTCTTCCCGAGATACTTTCCGGTCGCGTCCATCATCGCGACCTTGCAGCCGGTGCGGATACCGGGGTCGATCGCGAGTACCGCCTTTTCGCCGAGCGGCGAGGCGAGGAGGAGATGACGGAGATTCTCGGCGAAGACCTCGACCGCCGCGCGGTCGGCCTCGCCCTTCTTGTCGACCGTGACGTCGATTTCGCAGCTCGGCGCAAGGAGGCGCTTGTACGCGTCCTCGGCGGCGAGGCGGACCTGCTCGTCCGCTTCGGCCGACGCCCCGGCGCCCGCGCGGGACTCGTCGACGAGCGAGAGGATTCCGTCGACGACCGGCTCGCGGTCGATTTCAAGCGACACCCAGAGGACGCCTTCCTTCTGCCCGCGACGGAGCGCGAGATAGCGATGCGACGGGATGGTAGCGATCGGCTCAGAGAAGTCGTAGTACTGCTCGAACTTCGTGGGCTCCGCGGTCTTCCCGCTCGCCGCCACGCTCTTCACGACCGCCTTCCGCGCGAACTCGCCGCGGACGAAGCCGCGGACGTTCGCCATGTCGGCGACGCGCTCGGCGAGAATGTCGCGCGCGCCCGAGAGGTCGTCGGCCGAGGCGCCCGCGAGAATCGTCCCGATGTCGGCGCCCGGCGCCCAGATCGCGTCCGCGAGCGGCTCGAGCCCCTTCTCCTTCGCGATCTGCGCACGGGTGCGGCGTTTCGGCTTGTAGGGCTGGTAAAGGTCCTCGAGCGTCGTCTTCACGAAGCACTCGCGGATTTTCTTCTCAAGTTCGGGCGTGAGTTTTTCCTGGTCGGCGATCGATTTAAGGATCGTCGCCTTTCGGTCCTCGAGTTCGGTGTAGTAAGCGAGACGCTCCTGGATCTTCCCGATCTGGACCTCATCGAGGTTGCCGTGAGCCTCCTTGCGGTAGCGCGCGATGAAAGGAACGGTCGAGCCCTCCGAGAGGAGTTTTTCGACGGCGAGAACGGAGCGGGGAGGAACGCCGATTTCGACGCTCATCCTCGAAAGGATTTCGTTAGTCATTTATAAAAGCAATCTGGAAATCAAAGGGAGGCGAGGAGTCCGCCCGAGAGGACGACGTGCTTCTCGCGATCGGAGAGCGTAGTCTTGACGCGGATGTCGCCGTTCTTCGTCGTGACGACCGCCTCGCCGTTACCCGCGACCGCGTCGCGAAGACCGGAGAAGACGAGCTCGTCGCCCGCGTCGATCTTTTCGTAGTCGGCGGGATCGACGAAGGTGAACGGGACGATGCCGAAGTTGATGAGGTTCGCGCGGTGGATGCGCTCGATCGATTTCGCGATCACAGCCTTCACCCCGAGGAACATCGGGCAGAGCGCCGCGTGTTCGCGCGAACTTCCCTGGCCGTACGACTCGCCGGCGACAATAACGTTCGCCTTCCCGGCCGCCTTGTTCGCGAGGCACTTGTCGTGGAAGGCGGGATCGCAGGGCTCGAAGACATACTTCGAGTATTCGGGGATGTTCGAGCGGAATTTGAGCCGCGCGCCGGCGGGCATGATGTGGTCGGTCGTGATCTTGTCGCCGACCTTGATCGCCGCGACGGCGGTAAGAGTTTCGGCGAGCTTCTCGCCCGCGGGGACCTGCGCGATGTTCGGACCGCGCACGATTTCCGTCCCTTCAACGCCCTTCCCGGCCGTATCGCGGTAAAGGAACATCGCGTCGTCGATCGGGAACTTCTTCGGGCTCTTCACTGCGGCGACGGGGTTCTCGGTCGGAAGTTCTACGAAGCCGGTAAGCGCCGAGGCGGCCGCGGTCTCGGGCGAGACGAGATAGACCTGGGCGGATTTCGTTCCCGAGCGGCCCTCGAAATTGCGGTTGTTCGTACGGAGCGAAATCGCGCCCGTCCTTGGCGACATATGCGCGCCGATGCAGAAGCCGCAGGCGTTCTCGAGCATGCGGCAGCCGGCCGCGTGAAGAATCGCGAGCGAGCCGTCCTTCGCGAGCATGTTTATGACCTGGCGCGAGCCGCAGGCGATACCGACCTCGACATCTTCGGCGACGTGCTTCCCCTTGAGGTAGAGTGCGACCGTCCGGATGTCGCGGTAGGAGGAGTTCGTGCACGAGCCGATCATGATCTGGTTGACTTTCGTCCCCTTCATCGACTTGACCGCGACGATATTGCCGGGCGAATGCGGCGCCGCCATCAGCGGCTCGATCGCGCCGAGATCGATTTCAAAGCGGTCGTCGTACTTCGCGCCGCGGTCGGGCTTCAGTTCGACGAAATCCCCGCCGCGCCCCTGCGCCTCGAGGAACTGCTTCGTCACCTTGTCGGACGGAAAGACCGAGGTCGTGACGCCGAGCTCCGCGCCCATGTTCGTGATCGTCGCGCGGCTCGGAACGTCGAGCGTCCTGACGCCGGGGCCCGTGTACTCGAAGATCCAGCCGACATTCCCCTTCGTCCCGTATTTTTCGAGGACCTTGAGGATGATGTCCTTCGCGCTCACGCCGGAGCGGAGCTTTCCTTTAAGGACGATCGCGCGCACCTTCGGGGTCGGAATGTGGAACGCGCCGCCCGCCATCGCGACCGCGATGTCGATGCCGCCCGCGCCGATCGCGATCTGACCGATGCCGCCGCCCGTCGGCGTGTGCGAGTCGGAGCCGACGAGCGTCGTCCCGGGCTTCCCGAAGCGCTCGAGGTGAAGCTGGTGGCAGATGCCGTTACCGCACTTCGAATAGACGATGCCGTACTTCTTCGCGATCGACTGGAGGAAGTCGTGGTCGTCGGCATTCTCGTAGCCGATCTGCACCGTGTTGTGGTCGACGTAGGAAACGGAAATCTGGGTCTTCACATGCGGGACGTTCATCGACTCGAACTGGAGATACGCCATAGTCCCGGTCGCGTCCTGGGTAAGCGTCTGGTCGATCCGGATTCCGAGCTCGGGGTCCTTCGCGGGGTCGCCTTCGACGAGATGGGCGGAGAGAATCTTTTCAACTACATTCATTGCGGATTTCATATTCGTTTATCTTTCAAATTTAATTACCGCGCCTTAGCGCGCGTAGAACTTCCAGTCGCGGATACGGCCGATGTCCTTGTTCTGCTTCGGCGTATAGCGGAAGCCGTGGATCGTCGTCTTTTCGGCGGAGTAGAATTCAATCCAGTGCGGGAGCGTGCGCGAGGAAGTGAGCCAGCACGCCTCGACCTGACCGTCGATCGCGTTCTCGGCCGTGCCGTCCTCGCGGATCTCCTCCTCGGAATCGACGCCGGAGATCGTCAGGTCGAGCGAAGTGATCGGGTTCCCCTTCTCGTCGAGGAAGTCGAACTCGGCGATGGACGCGAGGTTCTTCCTGTCATAGGTCGAGAGCGCCTCGAGCGTGAAGAAGTTGCCGCGAGCGGGCTTCTCGAACATCACGACCTGGGCCTCGTCGCCGGGCGGGAACGAGCCACCCGCGATTTCCGCGCCGCCAGCCATCTTCGCGTTCCAGCGCTGCTTGCGGTTGAAATCGGTCTCCGGCTGGAGCCGGTCGAGAATCGCCTTCGCGCGGAACGCGACCTCGCATTTGTCGCGCGGGCCGAAGAAATCGAGGACGACGACCTCGTTCCGGCCATCGTTCAGCCAGCACCCGGGAACGTAGAGCGTCTGCTGCGGCCCGATCGACCAGAAGCGGCCGAGGTTCCGCCCGTTCACCCAGACGATGCCCTTCGTCCAGGTCGTCATGTCGACGAACGTGTCGGCGGGCTTCCCCTTCACGACGAGCGTACCCGTGTAAAGCGCGGGGACGTCATTCTTCTGCATGTCGTAATCGATCGAGTCCTCGAGCTTCTGCCAGTCGCCGAGGTCGAATGTTTCGCCGTCGGGGTCGATCGGCATCAGTCGCGCGCGCCAGCCTTTGAGCTCCTTCCGGTCGAGCCGGACGCGGCCGTTCAGACCCTTCCGGTCCTCCATGCCCTGCGAAGAGTTGATGCGTCCCATCGGTTCGAGGAGAATCTGGAGAAGGCGCTTCTTGCCTTCCCTCGAGCGGTAAATGCGGTGCTTGATGCCGCGATGGCGGCGGTCGAGCGTGCCGACGCGCTCGCCGTCGAGGAACACGTAGCCGAAATCGTGGACGTCGTCGATATTGAGTACGCCGCCGTCGTCCGGGTCGAGCCAGCGCTCGTAGCTGACGAGGCCGAAGCCCTGGCCGAGCTGCTCCATGTAGACCGGGTTCTCGAGCTGGACGGTCTTCCTGATCAAGGCGTCGACGGGCGCGACGCGCTCCATCGCGATCGTCCCGTAATCGGCGGTCGGAATATCGGCAGGAACTTCCGGAATCGTCTCGCCGGGATTGAGGTATTTAAGCGCGCGCTCGCGGAACTTCGCGAAACTCGGGTTCGCGCGGCCGTTCTCGTTGATCGGCGCCTCGTAGTCGTAGCTCGTCACGTTCGGGACGAACGGATTGCGGCAGCCGGTCCAGCCGCCGAACGAAGTGCCGCCGTGGGCCATGTAGAGCGAGAAGCTCGCGCCGTGCTCGAGCATCCAGTCGATCGGACCGAAGAATTCCTTGTCGCTCTTCGCGTAGTTGTGGACGGCTCCCCAGGTATCGAACCACGCGGGATAGTATTCCGAGCACATGAGCGGACCCTTCGGCTGCCACTCGCGGATGATCTCGAAGCGCTCCTTCGGCTGGGCGCCGAAATTCGCGGCCTGGAAGAGTTCGGGGACGAAGCCGTTTTGAATGACGCGCGGCGGGTTGCACGCGTAGAGCGGAACCTCGAAACCGGCGTCGATCGTCGCCTGACGGAGCGCCTTGATATACTCGACGTCGTTCCCGTGAAGGCCGTACTCGTTCTCGACCTGGACCATCAGAATCGGCCCGCCCTTCGTGACCTGAAGGGGTGCGAGCATCCTGCCGACCTCGGCGATCCATTTCTTCGCGGGCTCGACCCAGCGCGGGTCGGAGGAGCGCATCGAAATTCCCTTCGCGCCGTCCTTCGTGTCGTCCGCCATCAGCCACCACGGCGCGCCGCCGCCTTCCCACTCGGCGCACGCGTACGGCCCGGGGCGCAGGACGACCCAGAGGCCCTCGGCCTGGGCGAGACGGCAGAACTCCGCCGCGTCCGCCGCGCCGTCCCACTTGTAGACGCCGCGCTCGCGCTCGTGGTAGTTCCAGAACATGTAGCACCCGACGGCGTTGCAGCCCATCGAGTGGAGCATCCTGAGACGGTGCTGCCAGTACTCGCGGGGAATGCGCGCGTAGTGGATCTCGCCGCAGCGGATCTTGAGCGGCTTACCGTCGAGAAGAAAGTCGGTGTCGCCGACTTCGAAGGTGGAACCGAAAGCGAAAAGCGCAGAAGCTGCGAAAAGAGCGAAAAGCGATTTCTTCATTGGCGGAGATTTTCAGACGAGGGGTTTGCCGATGATCGGGACGGAGGCCATGAGGCGCTTCGTGTAAGCTTCCTTCGGGTGCTTCAGGACCTCTTCGGTCGTTCCGCGCTCGACGATCTGACCCTTGTTCATCACGATGATCCGGTCGGCGATGTGCTGGACGACGCCGAGGTCGTGGGTGATGAAAAGAATCGAGAGGCCGAGCTTCTTCTTGAGGTCGGCGAGAAGGTCGAGGACCTGGGCGCGGATCGTGAGGTCGAGGGCCGAGACGGCCTCGTCGCAGATAAGAAGCTCCGGCTTCAAGGCGATCGCTCGCGCGATGCAGAGGCGCTGGCGCTGGCCGCCCGAGAACTCGTGCGGATAGCGGTCGAGAATCGTATCGGGCATTCCGACCGCCTTCAGGAGCTCGATCGCCTTCTCGCGAGTCTCCGCCTTCGTGCAAAGACCGTGGTAGACCATGCCCTCCGTCAGGAGATCGATCACCGTCTGGCGCGGATCGAGCGCGGCCTGCGGATCCTGGAAGACGACCTGCACCGTGCGGCGGTACTTCATCGCCGCCTTGCCGCGGATCTTCGTGATGTCGACGCCGTTCACCTTGATCGTCCCGGCGCAGGGCTTGTTGAGAAGGAGTATCGCGCGCGAAGTTGTCGACTTCCCGCAGCCCGATTCGCCGACGACGCCGAGCGTTTCACCGCGCTTCAAGTCGAAGCTTACGCCGTCGACCGCCTTCACGTAACCGACCGTGCGGGAGAAGACGCCCTTCTTGATCGGGAAATAGACCTTGAGGTCGCGGACCTCGAGAATGTTATCCTGTTCCATCGTCACTTCCCGAGTTCGGTCCTGATCGCCGCGACCATGGCGTCGTATTCGCCCGCCTCGAGGAACTTGCGCTTCGGGTTCATCGCGAAGACGCCGCCCCACTCGAACTCGTCGTTCGAATACTTGGGAACGAGATGGAAGTGAAGATGGTGGCCGGTGTCGCCGTACGCGCCGTAGTTGAGCTTCGTCGGCTTGAAAACGGCGTGAATCGCCTTCGCGACCTTCCCGACGTCGGCGAAGAACGCGTCGCGCTCGGCGTCGGTAAGCGCCGTAATCTCGCTCACGTGAAGCTTCGAAGCGACGATCATGCGGCCCTTGTGCGACTGCTCCTTGAAAAGGTAGACTTTCGTCGCCGCGAGCTCGCAGATCTTGATACCGTAAACGGCGAGATACTCGCCCTCGGCGCAGTATCCGCAGGTCTTCTTCTCTTCGGCGTATTGTTCTTCGCGAGGATCCATTTTGCTTCTCCTTAAAGTCTTTTCATTATATCAAATTTAATGCCGCTTCCGCGCCCTACCCGAACGGCGCAAGTCACGCGTCGAGGTGCCTCAGCCGCAGCTGCCCGCACGCCGCGTTCGCGTCCTTGCCGCGGCTCCGGCGGAGCATCGTCTGGACATGATTCTTCATGAGGACGTCGAGGAACATGAGGAGCGTCGACTCGTCCGGCGTCTTGAAGTCCGGTCGATGCGCGACCGGCGAGAGCGGGATCAGATTCACCTTCGCCATCGGCACGCGGCGCACCTGGCGGGCGAGTTCCTCGGCGCAGGCGCGCGAATCGTTCACGCCCTTGATGACCGTATATTCGAAAGTGATGATCCGTTTAGTCGCTTTCGTGTAGGCGGCGCACGCCTCGAGAAGTTCGTCGATCGGCCAGCGGCGGTTGACGGGCATCAGCTCCGACCGGAGCGCGTCGTTCGGCGCGTGCAGCGAAACGGAAAGCTCGAACTGAATCCCTTCGGCGGCGAGCTTCGCGAAACCGGGCACTACGCCGCAGGTCGAAAGCGTGATGTGCCGAGCGCCGAGATTCGGGCCCTTCCCGGCGTTGATAAGCTTGAGCGCGCGGATCGTCTCGTCGTAATTCGCGAACGGCTCGCCCATCCCCATCACGACGATGTTCGTGATTTCGCCGAACTTGCGCCCCGCCATGTACTCCGCGACGATTTCGGCGGCGGCGAGCGAGCGGACGACGCCGCGGGAACCGCTCGCGCAGAACGCGCACCCCATCGCGCAGCCGACCTGGGTCGAGATGCACTGCGTGAAGCGGCCGGTGGCGGGAATAAGTACGGTCTCCACCGCCTCGCCGTCTTCGAGCCCGAGGAGCAGTTTTTTCGTCCCGTCCGAGGAACTCGAAACGTCGAGAACCTCGGTCCGGGTTATCGGAAACTCCTTTTTCAGCGACTCGCGGAAATCCTTGGGTAACGTCGTCGCGGCGTCCCAGTCATCGATGTAATCGCGGTAAAGCGACTGGAGAATCTGCTCGGCGCGGAAAGCCCGCAGCCCTTTCTCCACCAGTATCGGTTTCCATTCGTCAGGAAGTATGGACCAGGCTTTCTTCATATCCTGGTTATTATACCATAATCGCTTCCTCCGGCGCTGATCTCCGCAAACGTCACTTAAGGCGCCGCGAGCCGGTCGACGACGGAGCGGTCGACCGCGAAGGCGGTGCCGTGACGAATGCCCTTCGGGAAGGAGACTTCGCCGCTCACATCGCGCCAGGTCCGCCCGCGGTCGTCGCTCGCGACTGCGCCGTAGCGACCGCGACGATAAAAGTCGAAATAGACGTACAGCCGATCGCCGACGAAAAGCGGACTCGGTCCCTCGACCCAGTCGGGCGAGATCTTAGCGCTCACTTCGACGGGAAAACCTTTCGCGAGGTCGCGCGTCCGCGTGACGCGGATGTTCTTTTCGGGCGGCGTGTGGTTCTCGTTCTTGACGACCATGATCCAGTCCTTCGACTTCTCGTCGCGGACAACCGCCGCGTCGATCGCGCTGAAGTCGGGGTTGAACCAAAGCCGGGTCGGCGTGAACGTGACGAAGTCCTTTGTCGTCGTGAGATAGATGCGGTGATTAAGCCCCTTTTCTTTTTCTTCCATACCCGCGATCGGCGAATGACGCCCCGGAATCGTCGTCGCCCAGTAGATGTAAAAGAGCCCGTCTTCCGGATTGTATGTGAGCTCCGGAGCCCAGCAGTTTCGCGCCGTCGGCTCGTCCGCCATCACCGGAATCGCGCGCTGCTCCGACCAGTGGACGAGGTCCTTCGACGAAGCGTAGCCGATTATCCGGTCATGCCAGCTCGAGGTCCAGACCATGTGAAAAGTCCCGTCCGGTCCCTGAGCGATCGAAGGATCGCGCAAGAGCTTGTCCTCGCCGATTTCCGGTACGAGCAACGGCTTATCGTCGTTCAAGGCGATCCATTTCCTGCCGTCGTACGAGTACGCGAGATGCATTCCCGCGGCCTCGCCCTTTCGGCCGTTCGATCCGATGTTGCTAAAATAAGTAAAAAGATACGCCTTCCGGTCGCGATTTTCCGCGTCGGCTTCAGCATACGCGGCCGAGCAGCACAGCGCGGCGGCGAAGAGACATTGGGCAAATGCTTTCATATCCGCGATTATAACAAAACGCCAATCGCCGGAGACATCCCCCTATTGCGCACTCTGGGCGCGCACCTCAGCGACCGCGTCCGGAAAGCGAATTCCGGAACCGGAGGAGCGCCTCGAGGTAGTAGTAGTCGCCGTAATCAAGCGGCGTGTCGATTTCCGTTCCTTGCGGCTTATGACCGACACCGTGCTTGAGGAGGAAGTGTCCGATCTCGCCCCCCTCGGAAAAATACTCGGGCGAGGAAAGCGAAAGGAGCTCCTTCACGGCAAACGCGCGGTATTTCGCGCCCGCCTCCGGGCCGAGGAAGCCCACGAGTTCGAGAAGACCCGAGGCCATCACCGCCGCGGCGGAACTGTCGCGCTCCTCGCCCGGCGCGCCGAAGTCCCAGTACGGGACACCGTCCGCGGGCATGTTCGGGTGGTCGATCGCGTAATCGGCGAGCTTCTTCGCGAAGTCGCGGTATTTCGCGTCCTTCGTGAAGCGGTACATCATCGTGAAGCCGTAAATGCCCCAGGCCTGACCGCGGCTCCATGCGGTCACGCAGGAACGCCCCTGTCCACGCGCGATCGACTGGACCGCGCCGAGGAAGGCCGGCTTCTGATCGTAGTCAAGAACGTGGTAGCAGCCGCCGTCGGGGCGGAAGTGATTCGCCATCGATTTATCGGCGTGACTGCGCGCGACGCGGTCGAAACGCTCGCCGTCCGCGGCGAGTCCGGCAGCGATTTCGAGGAGCTCGAGATTCATCATGTTGTCGGGGATGACGAGAAAGTGCTTTTTATCGTCCTTGTCGCCCCAGCTGCGGATGACGCCGAGGTCGGGATTGAAACGCTCCAGGAGCGAATTCGCGGTTTCGACCAGGAGCGCATCGTAGCGGCCCGTGTTCCCGAGCCGACGGGCGTTCCCGTAGGAGCACTGCATGATGAAACCGATGTCGTGATTCGTCGTCACCTTCGAATTCGGCTCGAGCGTTTCGGTCCAGAATTCCGCGCGATCGCGGAAGAACGCGTCTCCGGTCGCCTCGTAAAGGTACCAGAGCGAACCCGGGTAGTGACCGGTAGTCCACCAGAAAATCGGACGCATATCGAGCTTCCCGGTCTTGCGATTGAAACCGTGCGGGACGAGATAGCGAGACGACTCCCAGCCGTGACCGACCGGCTTTTCGCTCGTCTGAAGCGGGGTCGCCGCGGCGTCGAGCGCCTTGTAGTGTTCGACCGCCTTCGCGAAAATCGCCGGCAGTTTCGCGAGGAGCTCGCCTTCGCGATTGTCGCCGGCTTTATCGATGACCGCTCCGGCGATTTCTGGCGACTTCGCCTCACATGCTTCCGCCACTTCTGGCGACAATACCGCGAGCGCGGCGAGAAGTAGGATATTCATAATGGCGCTATCATAGCAAAATCCGCCGCGCCATCATATCCCTCATTCAGGGCAGGACAGTCTCGAAGCGTTATTTGCGCCCGGCAAGCGATGCTCTGACAAGTCCGTCGAAAAGCGGATGCGGCGCGGTCGGGCGCGACTTGAACTCGGGATGGAACTGGCCCGCAATGAAATAGGGGTGACCGGGAAGCTCGACTATCTCGACGAGTTTTCCGTCCGGCGAAGTGCCCGAGACGACGAGCCCCGCCTTCTCGATCGCCTCGCGACCGGCGGAATCGTAGTTGAGCTCGTAGCGATGACGATGCCTTTCGCTGATTTCACGCTTCCCGTACAGTTTCTCGGCGAGCGTCCCCGGCTTGATGACGCAGGGGTAGGCGCCGAGGCGCATCGTGCCGCCCTTCTGGGTGACGCCTTTCTGGGACTCCATCAGATCGATGACAGGATGCGCGGTCTTAGCGTCGAACTCCGTCGAGTTCGCGTCCGCCCAGCCGACCACGTCGCGCGCGTATTCGATCACCGTACATTGCATTCCGAGGCAGATGCCGAGGAACGGAATCCTGTTCTCGCGTGCATAGCGGATCGCCGCGATCTTCCCGGGGACACCGCGATCGCCGAAACCGCCGGGGACGAGGATGCCGTCCGCCTTCTCGAGGAGTTTCACGTTCTTCTCGACTTCCTCCGCCTCGATGCATTCGACGTGCACCTTCGCGTCACTCGCCATTCCGGCGTGATGCAGGGCCTCGTGAACCGACTTGTACGCGTCGCGGATCGAGATGTACTTTCCGACGAGCGCGATCGTGCACTCGTGTGTCGGCTGAGTCGCGCGGCGGACGAGGTCGTCCCACTCGGTGTGCTTGATCGGCCAGATATCGAGGTGGAGCTGCTTCAGGACCTCCTCGTCGAGTCCCTGCTCGCGGAGCTGGCGCGGAATCGCGTATACGGAGTCGGTGACATCCTTCTCCTCGATTACGCGCTCGGGGCGGACATTGCAGAAGAGCGCGAGCTTCTCGAGATGCTCCTTCGGAATCGTCATCTCGGTGCGGCAGACGAGCACGTCGGGGATGATGCCGATATTGCGGAGCATGCCGACCGAGTGCTGTGACGGCTTCGTCTTCAATTCGCCCGCCGCCTTCAGGTACGGTACGAGCGTCAGATGGACGAAACAGGTGTTGTCGTAGCCCTCCTCGAAACGGAACTGACGCGCCGCCTCGAGGAATGGGAGCGACTCGATGTCGCCCGCGACGCCGCCGATCTCGCAGAGGACGATGTCGCAATCGTGCTCGCCGGCCGCATGGATCGCCGCCTTGATCTCGTTCGTGATATGCGGAACGACCTGCACCGTGCCGCCGAGATAGCCGCCGGCACGCTCGCGGGCGAGAACCGCGGAATATATCCTGCCGCTCGTGTAATTCGACGCCTTCGAGCACGTGACGCCCGCGAAGCGTTCGTAGTGGCCAAGGTCGAGGTCGGTCTCGGCGCCGTCATCGGTCACGAACACCTCGCCGTGCTGGTACGGCGACATGGTCCCGGGGTCGATGTTCAGGTACGGGTCGAGCTTCTGCATGAACACCTTGTACCCGCGACTCTTGAGGAGTAGCGCCAGACTCGCGCTCGTTATTCCCTTCCCGAGCGAGCTCACCACACCGCCGGTAATGAAAACATATTTAACATGCTTTTTCATAAATTCTTCATTCCCTCATGCTTCATGTTTCATGCTTCATGCTTCATGGCGATTATCTTTTCGAACTCTTCGAAAAGATAATCGCTGTCATGCGGCCCCGGGCAGCTCTCGGGGTGATACTGAACCGAAAACGCCGGAAGCGTTTTATGACGTACGCCTTCGATCGAACCGTCGTTGAGATTGACGTGCGTCACCTCGAGACAATCGGGGACTGTCCCCGCGAGAACCGCGAAGTTGTGATTCTGGCTCGTAATCTCGACGTGGCCGGTCTCGAGGTTCTTCACCGGATGGTTGCACCCGTGATGTCCGAACTTGAGCCGCCCCGTCTTCGCTCCGCAGGCGATGGAGAGGAGCTGATGGCCGAGACAGATGCCCATGATGGGAATTTGTCGATTCGTCGATTCGTCGATTCGTCGATTGTAATCAAGGATTTTCCGAATATTCTCGATCGCGTAGGTGACGGCGGCAGGGTCGGCGGGGCCGTTCGAAAGGAAGATGCCGTCCGGCTTCATCGCGAGGACCTCCTCGGCCGAGGTCTTCGCGGGCACGACCGTCACGCGAGCGAACTGGGCGAGCGAACGGAGAATGTTCATCTTCACGCCGAAATCGTAGCAGATGACATGGGGGAATTGGGAGAATTTATCGATTTGTCGATTCGTCGATTTGTCGATTGAATTTGGAGATTGGGAGAATTTATCGATTTGTCGATCAGCTTTCTCCTCTTCGGAATCGACGAATCGACGAATCGACGAATCGACGAATTCGTAGGGTTCCCGGCAGCTTACCCGGCTCGCGTAGTCCTGACCGTCGAGACCTTCCCAAGCCCGCGCGAGTTCTACGCCTTCTTTTTCACTTTTACTTTTTCCTTTTTCACTTACCGAGAGCCAGGCCTTCTGATTCCCGTGCTCGCGGAGATGGATTGTAAGAGCGCGGGTGTCGACGCCGTAGATTCCGGGAACGCCGTTTTCCTTGAGATATTCGTCCAAACTCTTCACCGAGCGCCAGTTCGACGGTTCGTTATATTCGCCGATCACGAGCCCGTTCAGAAAAAGACCCCGAGACTCGACGTCTTCGGGGTTGATTCCGTAATTTCCGACTTCCGCGGTGGTGAGGGTGACGATCTGCCCGGCGTAGCTCGGATCGGTAAGGATTTCCTGATAGCCGCTCATCCCGGTGTTGAAGACGACCTCACCCGGCGTATCCTTGATCGCGCCGAAGGCGACGCCGTGAAAGATCGTTCCGTCGGCGAGCGCAAGAAAAGCCTTGCGCTCCCTTTCCGCTTTCCATTTTTCGCTTAAATCCTGCATGGGACTCTCCTATCGGCTGCGCATAAGCAAGGTCCATGCCATTCACGTAAAATCGACGATTTACTCACATACCGATAATTACCGTTTAAAATTCACTCCATTCATTACAAGCTCTGTAAACACGAGCGTCATCAATTACATTATATGAAACTCAATAAAAAACAAATCGGCGAGACTGACATCAGTCAGCCCCGCCGTTGTCATCGGTAATTCCGGAACAACCGGTTACCGCCGCTTATTCACCCCAGAGGCAGTCGAACGCGTCGGAGAACATATCCGCGGCCTCCTCGACGTCCTCTTCCTTGAGAACGAGCGGCGGGAGGAAACGGACGACGTTCGAGCCGGCGGTAAGCGCGAGAATGCCCTGAGCCTTGAGCGCCTCGACGACCTCCTTCGGGTCGCCGTCGACGACGAGGCCGAGCATCATGCCCTTTCCGCGAACCTCAAGAAGCTGGTCGTACTTGTCGACCTCGGCCTGAAGAGTCTCGCGAATAAGCGTGCCGACCTCGGTCGCGCGCTGGAGAAGGCGCTCTTCCTCGATCACCGCGATCACCGCGTTCGCGGCCGCCGCGGCGACGGGGTTGCCTCCGAAGGTCGAGGCGTGGGAGCCGGGCGTGAAGACGTCGGCGCACTTCGCGTTCGCGACGAGCGCGCCCATCGGAAGACCGCCCGCGAGCGCCTTCGCGAGCGTGAAGAGGTCGGGCTTCACGTCGTAGCCCTGCCACGCGAACCAGGTACCGGTGCGGCCCATGCCGCACTGGACTTCGTCGCAGATCATGAGGAGGTTCTTCTCGTCGCAGAGCGCGCGGACGCCCTTCATGAATTCATCGGTCGCGGGCGTGACGCCGCCTTCGCCCTGAATCGGCTCAAGCATGATCGCGACGGTCTTCTCATTGATCTGCGCCTTCACCGACTCGAGGTCGTTGAAGTCGGCATAGGCGAAGCCGGTCGGGAGCGGATCGTAGCCGTCCTGGCACCAGCCCTGAGCCGTCGCGGTGACGGTCGCAAGCGTGCGGCCGTGGAAACCCTGACGGAAAGTGATGATCTCGTAGCGGCCGCCGTTCTCCGAGCCCCACTTGCGGGCGAGCTTGATCGCGGCCTCGTTCGCCTCGGCGCCGGAGTTCGCGAAGAACACCTTGCCGCCGAGACCGGAGAGCGCGACGAGCTTCGCGGCAAGACGGGTCGCCGGCTCGTTCGCGTAGAGGTTAGAACAGTGGGTGAACGCCGCGGCCTGATCCTGGATCGCCTTCACGACCTTCGGGTGGGAATAGCCGACGCTCTGAACGCCGATACCGGCTGTAAAGTCGTAGAACGGGCGATTGTCGACGTCGCGCACGGTAACGCCGCGGCCGTTCGCGAAAACGATCGACGGGGTGTAGGTCGGCATCACCGACGACTGGTAGACTTCGAGGATTTCCTGGGTTTTGTTGCTCATTCCGTTATCTCCGTTCCCACGCCTTCACGCGTGAATATTTCAAGTAAAAGCGAATGCGCCATCCGTCCGTCGACGAGGTGGACTTTCTTTACGCCGCTCCGGATCGCGTCCTCGCAGCTCTCGATCTTCGGGAGCATGCCGCCCGAAATTACGCCCTGGCGCTTCAGTTCGTCGACCGACTTGAGGTGGAGAGTCGAGAGCAATGTCGCCGGATTGCCCGGGTCGCGAAGAAGTCCCGGGACGTCCGAGACGAGCGCGAACTTCCGGACCTTCAGCTCCTTCGCGAGCGCGGCGGCGGCGAGGTCGGCGTTGACGTTGTAAAGATGATTATCGACCGCGCCGGTCGCGAGCGGGGTGACTACCGGGATGATTCCGGCGTCGAGCATCTCCCTCACCGCGCGCGCGTCGACCTTCACGACTTCGCCGACGTAGCCGCGGTCGGGGTTTTCGATCTTCCGCGCCGAGAAAAGCCAGTTGCCGTGGAGCGGACGCGCGTTCACGCCCTTCGTCTGAAGGCGCTTCACGAGATCGGTGTTGACGACGTTGTTGAGCGTGCGCCGGACGATTTCCATCGTCGGCTCGTCGGTGACTCTCTGGCCCTCGACGAAAACGGGCTCGTGCCCCGATTCCTTGATCGCCTTCGAAATCGCCTTGCCGCCGCCGTGGACGATAACGACCTTGATGCCTACAGCGCGCAGAAAAGCGATGTCACTCAGGAGCGAATCAAGGTTCGCGTCGACCTCCATCACGGATCCGCCGACCTTCACGAGCACGACCGAACCGCGGAAATCGACGATATAAGGGAGCGCATCGGTCAAAACCGACGCTTTCGCCATTGCTGTATCAACTTTTTCCATTTGAAGCGGATATTATATCAAAATATCCGAGTCAACCGCAAGCATAGCACGTCCTAATCCGTAAAAAAAAGCGATTGAACCCCGCTTCCGCCGGGTTCAACCGCTTTTTCAGACTTATCGGGGAGAAGCTTACTTCTTGAAGCTCTCCTCGACCGCGACGGCGACCGCGACGGTCGCGCCGACCATCGGGTTGTTGCCCATGCCGATGAGGCCCATCATCTCGACGTGCGCCGGAACCGAGGAGGAACCCGCGAACTGAGCGTCGGAGTGCATGCGGCCCATCGTATCGGTCATGCCGTACGACGAAGGACCGGCGGCCATGTTATCGGGGTGGAGGGTACGGCCCGTGCCGCCGCCCGAGGCGACGGAGAAGTACTTGCGGCCGTTCTCGTTGCACCACTTCTTGTAGGTGCCGGCGACCGGGTGCTGGAAGCGGGTCGGGTTCGTGGAGTTACCGGTGATGGAAACGCCGACGTTCTCCATGCGCATGATCGCGACGCCTTCGGGGACGTTGTCGGCGCCGTAGCACTTGACGGCGGCGCGCGGACCGGTCGAGAACGGCTTCTCGCTTTCGACCTTGACCTCTTCGGTCGCGTTGTCGAAGGTCGTCTTCACGTAGGTGAAGCCGTTGATGCGCGAGATGATGTAGGCGGCGTCCTTGCCGAGGCCGTTAAGGATTACGCGGAGGTTCGTGCCGCGGACCTTGTTGGCGTTGAGGGCGATCTTGATCGCGCCCTCGGCGGCGGCGAACGACTCGTGGCCGGCGAGAAACGCGAAGCATTCCGTCGCGTCGTCGAGGAGCATCGCGCCGAGGTTGCCGTGGCCGAGGCCGACCTTGCGGTTTTCAGCGACGGAGCCGGGGATGCAGAACGACTGGAGGCCGACGCCGATTTCCGCGGCGGCGTCCTTCGCCTTCTTGCAGCCCTTCTTGATCGCCATCGCGGCGCCGACCGTGTAGGCCCACTTCGCGTTCTCGAAGCAGATCGGCTGGGTCTCTTCGACAATCTTGTAGGGGTCGAAGCCGGCCTTGTTGCAGATCTCGCGGCACTCCTCGATCGAGCTGATGCCGTAGGGCTTCAACGCGGCGAGAATCTTCGCCTCGCGGCGCTCGTAACCTTCAAAAAGCTTTTCAGACATTTTTCAAATTCCTTTCTTGTATAAGCACTTCGCACTATGCACTAAGCACTATGCACTAAGCACTTATTCCTTGCGGGGGTCGATGTACTTCGCGGCGCCGTCGAAGCGGCCGTAGTGGCCCTTCGCCTTCTCCCACGCCTCGTTCGGGGTGAGACCCTTCTTGATGAAGTCGGTCATCTTGCCGAGGGAGACGAACTCGTAGCCGATGACCTCGTTGTTCTCGTCAAGGGCCATCTGCGTGCAGTAGCCTTCGGTCATCTCGAGGTAGCGGGGGCCTTTCGCCTTCGTCGCGTACATCGTGCCGACCATCGAACGAAGGCCCTTGCCGAGGTCCTCGAGGCCCGCGCCGATGACGAGGCCGCCTTCGGAGAACGCGCTCTGGGTGCGACCGTAGACGATCTGGAGGAAGAGCTCGCGCATCGCGGTGTTGATCGCGTCGCAGACGAGGTCGGTGTTGAGCGCCTCGAGAATCGTCTTGCCGACGAGGATTTCGGAGGCCATGGCGGCGGAGTGAGTCATGCCCGAGCAGCCGATCGTTTCGACGAGAGCTTCCTCGATGACGCCGTTCTTGACGTTAAGCGAGAGCTTGCAAGCGCCCTGCTGCGGCGCGCACCAGCCGACGCCGTGCGTATAACCGGAAATATCGGTGATTTCCTTCGCCTGAACCCACTTGCCCTCTTCGGGGATCGGGGCAGGACCGTGGTTGCACCCCTTCGCGAGGGGGCACTGATGCTCAACTTCGGTCGAGTATATCATTGCTTGTTTCCTTTAGTTGTGAAAGCTTTGAATATTCTATCACATCGCACCATACCCCGCAAGGAGTTAGCCGAGTCTAATGTCGAAGGTATCAAGCCTCACCGCGGCGTCACCAGAACGCCCATTCCCCGGTCAGAAGGACGTACGCGCCGAGCGCGAGATTGGTCGTCGCATGAGCGACGATCGCCGAGGCGAGACCCTTGCGCTCGTAAAGAAGCGCGTAGACGAAACCCGCGAAAATCGCGACGAGAAAGCGGTCGTGCTCGACCGCGAAGAGCGCGAGCGAGCACCAGAAACCGGCGAAGCCGATCAGGAAGCGGCGGAAGAAAAGCTCCTCCGCGACCGAAATGACGAACGCGCTCCCGAAGAGTCGGATCGCGAGGAGGACCGGACCTGACTCGTCGACGGCCGCCGTCCCGCCCTCGCCGAGAATGAAGAAGCGGCGGTAGAGCTCGCAGTGTTCGGGGAGAACCCAGACCGCGAGCACGACGATCCCGGCGGGGGCGCCCCAGACGAGCGCACGGCCGAGGCCGCGGAAGTCGACGCGCGGCTTCAGGACGAAAGCGGAGAAAGCGAGCGCCGCGATAGTCGCCGCAGTCCGCGCGGCGTACATCTCCGCGGTCGCGGGGAGCGCCGTCATGAGCGCGATCCAGACCGCGAACGGCGCGACGAGCGCGGCCGTCACCACCGCCACCACCTCGCCTTCCGGACTTTGACGCGATTCCCGGTCGTCGGGATGAATTCGAGCTTCGTCGCGCGGTTCAGGGAAAGCGCGAGCGGAATCTCATGCTCCGCGAGATACCGCCCGCGGAAACTCGCGTGAGCGGCGTTCATTCCCTCGCGCCGGAATACCGGCTCGCCCTTCTCGAGATCGATCGCGAAGCGCGCCCCGCGGTCGTTCTTCGTCCAGACCGTGACGAGCATCTCGCGCGGCCGCGCGTCCATCTCGCGGAACAGCTCCGCGAAATATCCCATCAGTTCCCGCGGCGACGGATCATCTTCATCAACCCTGACAACAACCCTTTCCATCAACTCCTCAACTTCTCAACTCCTCAACTTCTCAACTCCTCAACTTCTCAACTTCTCTCTCACGCGTTCGGCCATTTCTCCTTCGCCATCTCGCGGAGCTTGTACTTCTGGATCTTCTGGGAGGCGGTCATCGGGAAGGTCGGAACGAAGTCGACGTACTTCGGAATCTTGAACCAGGCGATGCGGTCCTTGCAGAACGCCTGGACGTCGGCGGCGGTCAAGGTGACGCCGTCCTTCGGAATGATGAAGGCGACCGGCTGCTCGCCGTACTTCTTCGAGGGGCAGGCGACGACCGCGACATCCTTGACGCCCGGCATCGTCCCGAGGAAGTCCTCGACCTCCTTCGGCGAGATGTTCTCGCCGCCGCGGATGATGATATCCTTGAGGCGGCCGGTGATGTAGTAGTAGCCGTCCGCGTCCATGTGACCGATGTCGCCCGAGTGGAGCCAGCCATTGCGGTCGATGCACTTCGCGGTCTGCTCGGGCATGTTGTAGTAGCCCTTCATGTTCCCGTAGCCGCGGCAGCAGATCTCGCCGTCCTTCCCGATCGGCGCGAGCTCACGGGTCTCAGGGTCGATGATCGCGACCTCGACGCCCGGGAGCGCCTGGCCGATCGTCGAGCACTTCCGCTCGAGCGAGGTCTCGAAATAGCGGGTCATCGTCATCACCGGGCCCGATTCGGTAAGGCCGTACGGGTTCGTGATCTCGCGCATGTTCATGAGCCCCTCGGCCTGCTGCATGCGGTGGGTCGGGCAGGCGGAGCCGGACATGATTCCCGTACGGAGCGACGAGAAATCGTATTTCGCGAAATCGGGATGGTCGAGCATCGCGATGTACATCGTCGGCACGCCGTAGGTCGCGGTGCAGCGCTCTCGCGTGATCGAGCGCATCACCTCGACGGGGTCGAACTTCTCGAGGAAGACCATCGTCGCGCCGTGGTTGACGCAGCTCATGATTCCGAGGACGCAGCCGAAGCAGTGAAAAAGCGGGACCGGGATGCAGACGCGGTCACGCGAGGAGAGGTTCTGGCAGGCGCCGATCCAGTAGCCGTCGTTCGCGATGTTCCAGTGGGTGAGCTGAACGCCCTTCGGGAATCCGGTCGTACCCGAGGTGTACTGCATGTTGACGACGTCGTGGACGTCGCACTCGCGCTGACGCGCGAGATATTCCTCGGTCGTCGTCTGAACGGAGAGGTTCTTAACCTCGTCAAGCGAGTAGAAGCCGCGGTGCTTTTCGCCACCGAGGAAGAAGCAGCGCTTCAGGTGCGGGTAGCGTTTCGCGCGGAGCTCGCCACGCGGCTGGGTCTTGAGCCCCGGGATGAGCTGCTCGATCACCTTCACGTAATTACAGTCGCGGTAGCCGTCGATGATGAAGAGGTTTTCGGCCTCGGACTGCTTGAGCGCGAAGTCGATCTCCTCCGACTTGTAGTTGATGTTGAGCGGAAGGAGGATCGCGCCGATCTTCGCGGTCGCGAACATGAGAACGATCCAGTGCGGAACATTCGTCGCCCAGAGCGCGACCTTTTCGCCGCGGCGTACGCCGAGCGCCATCAGTCCCTTCGCGACGCGGTCGACCTCCTCGCCGAATTCGTACCAGGTGAGGCGGAAGTCGCGATCCGCGTAGACGACGGCGTCGTTCTCGCCGCAACGGGCGATCGTCTGGTCGAGAAGCTGACCGAGCGTGTAGTCGCGGGTCACGGGCAGATTGTGCCACGCGACGCCGGTCGAAACGGATTCCTTGAACGGCGGGCGCGAGGGCGCGGTGCCGAACGGATCGGAAAGACGGAATGCCATCAGTTGTTCTCCTTCGCCTTGGGGGCCGGACGGTGATGGTGGGAATGGCGGTGGTGCGCGATCTCGCTCGCGAGCGAGCGGCTGCCGCGCAGGACCGGAACGCCGAGGTGGTAGCGGATCGCAAGTCCCCGGATGACGAAAATCGAAAGGACGCAGACGGTCGCGCAGATGACGCTCGGAACGCCGGACCAGTAGAGGAGGAAGTAGATCATGCCGCCCGCCGCGCAGGCCATCGCGTACAGTTCCTTCCGGAAGATGAGCGGAACCTCGTTGATACAGATGTCGCGGAGGACGCCGCCGAAAACCGCGGTGATGACGCCCATGATGATCGCGCACCACCACGGAAAGCCGTCGGCGCAGCTCATCTGGTAGACGTGGCTCGTCGCGCTCACGTGAATCGCCTTTTCAAGTCCTATCACCATGAAGAGCGCGATCGCTATCGTGTCGAAGACGAACCAGGTGATCTGCTCGGTGATGAACTTCCGCCCGAAGAGCCAGACGGCGACGACCGCGAGGAAAGTCGTGATAAGATAGGAATAGCTCGTCATCCAGAACGGCGAAAGCCCGAGCATGATGTCGCGGAGCGTTCCGCCGCCGAGCGCGGTCACGAAGCCGATCACGTAGGCGCCGAACCAGTCGAAGCGCTTGATGCTCGCCATCCGGACGCCGGAAATCGCGCCCGCGAAAGTGCCGATATGCTCAAGGAGCGTGAAGAACGGGTCCTGCCCGAGCCACTCGCCGAGCGCCTCATACCATTCAGTCATGGCGCCACCTCCGATGAAACCAGAGATACTGTTCGGGATAGGCCCTTATCGCCTTCTCGAGCCGGTCGTTCAGAAGCTGGGTCGCCTCGTCGCGATTCGCGTCCTTCGGGAACGTCACGGGGTCGTCGCCGACGAGCTTGTAGCGGTACGGCCCGACGCGGACGAACGAGCCGACGACGATCGGGTGGCCGGTCCGCATCGCGAGCCGGGTCGCCGAGGTGAAGGTGTACGCCGTCCGGCCGAAGAAGCGGAGCTTCGAGCCCTTCTTCGTATGCTGGTCGATGAGAATCGTCATCGCGGCGTTCGTCGCCTCCCACTGGTGCATCACGTCGGGCGTGAAGCCGTGATTCTTGTCGATCACGGTGATCTTTCCGCGGAAGTGGTGCTTCTTCATCCACCGCGCGACCCACTTCGAGTTGAGTGTCCGCGCGATCGCGATCATCGGCCGCGCGAACGAGAGGAGATTCGTCGACGCCTCCCAGACGCCGTGATGCGAGGAGACGATGAGAATCGGCGTATCGGGAGTGTCGAGAAGGAGCTTCACGGCGACCGGGCTCGCGCCTTCGACGTCGAGATGCTCCCGCCAGTTGTCCTTAGTGATGACGTTCGGAACGCAGAGCGCCTCGGCGATGTGCCCCGCGAGGTGACACCAGCTCGCCTTCGCGATCCGCTTCGCCTCCTTGACGTCGCCCGTCACCCCGCCCTTCAATATGTTCTCGACCGCGATCTTCCGCCGTCCCGGAAAGAACGGCCAGAGGAGCTCCGCGAACCGCGCCCCCCAGTCATACGCGTGTCTCTGAACAAAGGTCATAGATAACTCACAGTCCCATCATGTTTCATGCTTCATGTTTCATGCTTCATGTTTCATGTCCCGATCCGCGAAGCGGATCGTAGCCGCCCTCCCGTGCCCGTCAAGTCCCTCCACCGCGGCGAACGCCTCGATCGTGGGCTTCGTCTCGCGGAGATCGGCCTCCGTGAAGGCGACGAAGCTGTGGCGGCGGCGGAAATCGTCGGGCGTGAGACCGTTGAACATGTTGGCGGCGCCGCCCGTCGGGAGGACGTGGCTCGGGCCCGCGACGAAGTCGCCCGCGGATTCCGGCGTCCAGGGGCCCGCGAAGACGGCGCCCGCGGAACGGACGCCCTTCATCACCTTCAAAGCGTCCTTCGTCATGATCTCGAAGTGCTCGGGCGCAAAGCGGTTCACGACCTCGAGCCCTTCCGCAACCGATTTCGCGACCACGATCAGCATTCCTTCGCGGTCGATGACGCGCTCGACGAGCGCCTTCCGCGAAAGCGTCTCGGTCTGGGCGAGGACTTCCGCCCTGATCGCCTCGGCGAGCTTCTTCGACGTGCAGACGCAGAGCGATTTCTCCCAGCCGGAGCCGTGCTCGGCCTGGGAGAGAAGGTCGGCCGCGATCCAGCGGATGTCGACCGAACCATCGGTCAGAACCGCGATTTCACTCGGGCCGGCGACCTGGTCGATCGCGACATAGCCGTAGACCTGACGTTTCGCCGCGGTGACGAAGGCGTTCCCGGGACCCGCGATTTTCTGTACCTTGCGGCAGCTCTTCGTTCCGAAGGCCATCATGCCGATCGCCTGGATGCCGCCGACGCGGTAGATTTCGGTCGCGCCCGCGAGCTTGAGCGCATAGAGTAGGACGGGGTTCACCTCGCCGGTCTTCCCGGCCGGAGTGCAGGCGACGATCTCCTTCACGCCCGCGGCCTTCGCGAGCGTCACGGTCATCACCGAGGTAGAGGCGAGCGGCGCGGTGCCGCCGGGGATGTAGACGCCGACGCGGTCCATCGGAGAGTAGAACTCGCCCGCCGAACCGCCCTTCGGGGTCTTCATCGACCACTCCTTCCGGAGCGACGCCTTCGAGAACTTCTCGACGCGGCGATGGGCGTCCTTCACGGCCTTGACGAGCTTCGGGTCGATTGACTTTTCAAGTTCCCCGATTTCGACTTCGACCATCAGATTCGAGCCCTTGAAGCCCTCGAACTTCGCGACGCAGGCGCGGACGGCCTTGTCGCCGTCCTTCCTGATCGCGGCGAGAACCTCCGCCGCGGCCTTCTCCGCCTCTTCGGGAAACGCCGGCCGCGCGTTGAACTTCTCAATGCGCCTGTCCCCATTCTCTACGATTCTGATCATTCTGATATATTTATCGATTTGTCGATTAGTAGAATAGTCGATTTAATTTATAAGAACGCCAAATACACGATTCGAAAAATAGACGAATCGAAGAAT
>R26__coassemble_173_pt1 | contig 44080 bp, 33 predicted proteins | sample R26__metabat2_high_PE_025 | metagenome-assembled genome bin R26 | reverse complement strand
TGAGTTTCGAAACCCCGAAGGGTTTCATTTGGCCTCTCACACAAACATTTACTGTGTTCCGCGTCCCTTCCGAATGTTCTTGAATTCCAAGAACTTCAAGAGACGTGTCCAATTAGCATCTTCTGTCAAAGATCGTCGTTCACACCTTTACGGGCGAACGAGTGCATAGTATATCATAATCCGCCGACACCGCGCAAGGGGGTTTTTCAAAAAAAATCACACGACTTCCACGATGCCGTCAGCTGGAGCGAACGCGTCCGAATGTTGGCGATCGCCGACGAATTCATACAGCTTTCATCATAGCATACGCGAGACTCTGCGCCTGAGTCTTGCAGCCGATGCCCTCGTGAATGCGGCGGCGGTGGCATTTCATATCAAAACTCAGCGACCTCCGTCTTTCAACGGAGGTCGCTGTTCGCCGATCGACAAACCGGCTCAGAGCAATTTAATCGCGTCAGCGATCGACGCGGGCGGAGCCGCCGCCGACCATCTTCTCGACGTCGGCCTTCGTCGCCATCGAGGTGTCGCCGGGGGTCGTCATCGCGAGCGCGCCGTGGGCCGCGCCGTAGTTGACAGCCTTCTCGGCGTCGTCGAAGGTCATGAAGCCGTAGACGAGGCCGGAGGCGAACGAGTCGCCGCCGCCGACGCGGTCGTAGATCTCGAGTCCGGGACGCTGGATCGACTGGTGGAGCTCGCCCTTGTACCAGCAGATCGCGGACCAGTCGTTGATCGTCGCGGACTTGACCGAGCGGAGCGTCGTCGCGACCGCCTTGAAGTTCGGGTAGATCGAAACGGCCTTCTCGATCATCTTCTTGAAGCCCTCGATCGGGAGCGTCGTCAGATTCTTGTCGACGCCCTCGACCTCGATGCCGAGCGCGGCGGTGAAATCCTCCTCGTTTCCGATCATCACGTCGACATACTTCGCGATCTCCTTGTTGACCGCCTGGGCCTTCGCGTTGCCGCCGATCGACTTCCAGAGCGACGCGCGGAAGTTGAGGTCGTACGAGGTGACCGTGCCGTACTTCTTCGCGGCCTTGAGGGCCTCGATCACGACTTCGGCCGTCGTCTCGGAGAGCGCGGCGTAGATGCCGCCCGTGTGGAACCAGCGGACGCCTTCCTTGCCGAAGAGCTGATCCCAGTCGATGTCGCCGGGCTTAAGCTGCGAGACGGCGGTGAGACCGCGGTCGGCGCAGGAACGCGCGCCGCGGCAGCCGTAGCCGCGCTCGACGAAGTTGAGGCCGTTGCGGACCGTGCGGCCGATGCCGTCGTACGGGACCCACTTCACGTGGGAGACGTCGACGCCGCCCTGGAGCATGAAGTCCTCGACGAGGCGGCCGACCGGGTTGTCGGCGAACGCGGTGACCGCGGTCGTCTTCATCCCGAAGCAGCGGCGGAGGCCGCGGACGACGTTGTACTCGCCGCCGCCTTCCCAGACCTTGAAGTCGCGGGTGGTGTGGATACGCCCGTCGCCCGGATCGAGGCGGAGCATGATCTCACCGAGACTCGCCGCGTCCCACATGCAGGAACCCGCGGGTTTCACGTTAAGCGATTCATAAGCCATATTCACTCCTTTGTATTTATCGATTCGTCGATTTATCGATTCGTCGATTCTGATTCGCGCTTGATTCTTCAAATCTCAATCGACGAATCGACGAATCGACGAATCGACGAATTCTTATTTCGCGTTGTCATAATGGCGGGCGATCGCCTCGTAGCCCTGGATCATCGCCTCGGGGAGCTTGCCGTACATCTTGTAGTAGTCGCAGACGACGGGGAGGCAGCGGGTTTTCCACTTCGCGATCGTGTTGAGCGCGATCGACTTGAGCTGGTGGTGGGCGAAGGGGTTCGCGAAACGCTCGAGGACCGACTCAGCGTATTCCTTCTTCTCGGCGTCCGGGAGCGCGACCGTCGGGAAGATCTCCTCGAAGATCACCTTGCGGACGAACTTGTTGAACTCGGGGTTCTCGATACACTGGGCGACTTCGGTGAATCCCTCCTCAAGGCCCTTCCAGACGAGCGTCGTGTGGGTCGCGTTGAGGAAGCGGACCTTGCGCGTGCGGTAGGGCTGCATATCGGGCGTGTAGACGACGTTGATGCCGGCCTTCTGCAGGGGGAGCTTCGACTCGAGGTCGAAACCGGCGGGCGTCTCGATGACGAAGAAGTGGAACGGCTCGCCGCAGACGAGGACGTCGTCCTTCTCACCGAGCTGTTTCGTGTAACGCTCCGCCGACTCGGGGTCGGGGCGGCCCGCGACGATGCGGTCGACGAGGGTCGAGCAGAAGACGCACTCCTTCTCGATATAATCCTTAAGCGCGGCGTCGGGCGCGTCCGCGAGATGCTGGAGGACGCACTTCTTGAGATTGTCGCCGTTGTGCTCGATGAGCTCGCACGGGATGAAGACGAGACCGGGAAGGCCCGCGGCCTTGCGCGCCTTGAGAAGGCGGAGGACCTTCGCCGGGAAGGTGTCCTGTCCCTTCACGTACTGGATGCCGGCTTCGGTCGTGTTCGAAATGACGAACTGGAGCGAGGGAATGGTCGCGTACTTCTCGATGTTCGCGGGGAGGTCGACGCCCTTCACGCACGTCACTTCCTCGATCTCCTCGACGGTCTTTCCGCCGATGATGCCGCGAAGGCAGGTGTGGTACTTGCCGCCGCGGTCGTTCAGGATCTTCGCCGGGACGCAGAGCTCGTCACCGATCGGCTGAATAATCTGAACCGCGCCGTTGAAGCCGGCCTTGTCGTTCATCTTCTGAACCATCCAGTCGATGAAGCAGCGGAGGAAGTTTCCCTCGCCGAACTGCAGAATCTTCGTATCCATCTTGTTTTTCCTTTGTGGTTAATGTATAAAAAAGCGTCGAGTGAAATTCTATCACTCGACGCCTTGTCCGGGCAATACCCTTATGGGGCTAACCCGTTACTTGCAGAGCGTGTAGAGAACGCCGGCGACGACCGCCGAGCCGATGACGCCCGAGACGTTCGGGCCCATCGCCTGCATGAGGATGAAGTTCGTCGGGTCGTTCGCGAGCGAGACCTTGTTGGAGACGCGCGCGGCCATCGGAACCGCCGAGACGCCGGCCGAGCCGATGAGCGGGTTGACCTTGGTCTTCGAGAAGATGTTCATGATCTTCGCCATGATGACGCCCGCCGCGGTGCCGACGCAGAACGCGCAGAGGCCGAGGGCGAGAATGCCGAGGGTCGTCCCCGAGAGGAACTTCTCGCAGGCGAGCTTCGAGCCGACCGAGAGGCCGAGCATGATCGTGACGATGTTGATGAGCGCGTTCGACATCGTGTCCGCGATACGCGAGACCGACGGGCCGACTTCCTTCGCGAGGTTGCCGAGCATCAGCGCGCCGATGAGCGGCACGGCCGACGGGAGGAGGCAGGCGCAGAGGAGGAGGACCATGAGCGGGAAGCAGATCTTCTCGATCTTGGTGACGGGCCGGAGCGGCGGCATCTTGATCGCGCGTTCGGCCTTCGTCGTGAGCGCGTTCATGATCGGCGGCTGGATGATCGGGACGAGCGCCATGTACGAGTACGCGGCGACGGCGATCGCGCCGAGGAGGTCCGGGGCGAGGCGGCTCGTGAGCCAGATCGCGGTCGGGCCGTCGGCGCCGCCGATGATGCCGATCGAGGCGGCCGCCTTGACGGGGGCGACCCCGCCGAAGAAGTCCGCGCCGAAGACGGCGGCGAGGCCGAGCGCGCCGAAGAGCGCGAAGAAGATGCCGAACTGCGCGGCGCCGCCGAGGAGCGCCATGCGCGGGTTCGCGATCAGCGGGCCGAAGTCGGTCATCGCGCCGACGCCCATGAAGATCATGATCGGGAAGACGCCAGTGTCGATGCCGAAGTGGAAGAAGTAGTAGAGGAAGCCGCCCGGCTCGATAATGCCGCCCGCCATGACGGGGATGCCGTTCGCGAAGAACGTGATGACGCCGTCATGCATCATCGCGGGCGCGGTGACGCCGGCGAGGGGGCAGTTAGCGAGGAGTCCGCCGAAACCGATCGGGAGGAGGAGGAGCGGCTCGAAGCCCTTCACGATCGCGAGGTACATCATGAAGATGCAAAGCGGAATCATGATGAGCTGGCCGACGCCGTAGGGCATTCCGAAGAGGGTCTTAACTTCGTGGCCCTTCACGAACGCACCCGCGTCGTCGAAGTAGCCGCCGATCCAGTCGCCGACCTTGACCTCGTGGTGCGGGGTCGAGAAGGTCTTCGCCTGGGTTTCGTCGACGACCCAGAAGCCGTTGCGGTTCGCGTAATCGGAACGCTTGTGGTACTTCTTCGCCGGATCGGGCGCCGCGGGACGGTCCGCCTCGGCGAAGTTGCCGGTGATGTAGGCGGGGGCCTCCTTCTTCATGAAGCCCATGATTCCCGTATCGTCTTTCAGGTCGAAGACGCGCTTCGCGGTCGCCTTCCAGATGGGCTCGCCTGCCGGAGCCGCCTCGCCCTCCGCGAAGGAGACGAGGCACCCGGCCGCGACCATCAGTGCCAAAAAAATCTTTTTCATTTTTCGATTCTTCGATTTGTCGATTTGTCGATTCTCAATTCAACAACCCGCCGATTCAACGATTCAATCGACGAATCGATGAATCGATGAATCGACGAATTTCGTCAGCCGATCGTCGCGAGCACGTCGCCGGTCGCGACCTTGTCGGTCGCCGCGACGACGAGCGAAACCGTGCCGTCGCAGGGGGCGGCGACCGGGGTCTCCATCTTCATGATGTCCATGACGAGGATTTCGTCGCCCTTCGAGACCTTGGTGCCGGTCTGGGCGGTGATGCGGAGGATCGTTCCGGGCGCCTGGGCCTTGACCTCGGTGCCGCCGGCGGGAGCCGCCGCCGCGGGGGCCGCCTTGACGAGTCCGTCCGCGACCGTGTAGGCGACTTCCTTGCCGTTCACGACCGCCTTGCCGTCGGCCTTGATCTCAACGCCGTAGGCCTTGCCGTTGATGGTGATCGTCTTCGCGCCGCCCTTCGAAGCGGCCGGCTTCGCCTCCTCGGCGAAACGGCAGCCCATCGGGGCCTTGGAGGGATCCTTGAGGAAGAGGATGCCCTTCTCCTTGCAGGAGGCGGCGATGAAGATGTTCTCGTCGGTGACGGGGAGCCCGGCGTCCTCGAGCGCCTTCTTCGCGACCGCGCCGCCCTTCTTGGGGTCGGAGTCGTTGAGCTCGAGGACGGTCTTCGTCGTCGGCTCGGAGTAGGCCTTCGTGAGTTCCTGCGAGGCCATGAACTCGCTCGCCTTCTTCACGATTTCCGGGTCCGGCGGGACGGGGGTCTTCCCGAAGTAGCCGAGAACCATCTTCGCGTAGCCCGGGGCGAACTTCTTGAACTTGCCGAACATGACGTTCTGGATCGCCTGCTGGGCGTAGAACTGGGAGACGGGCGTCACCGAGGTGCCGAAGCCGCCGAGGCGGACGCAGTCGTACATCTCCGCGATCATGTCGTCGTACTTGTCCATCATGCCGTTGTCGCGGAGCATCTGGGTGTTCGCGGTGAGCGCGCCGCCCGGCATCGGGCTCCAGACGATCTGCGGGTTGACGTTCATCGCCTCCGGCGGGAGGAAGTACTTCTTCATCGCGTTCTTGAAGCTGTCCTCCGCCTTCTTGATCTTGTTGATGTCGAAGTCGAAGCCGAAGTCGGGGTCGCCGTCAAGGCCGTGCCACATCGTGATGATGTCGGGCTGGCAGGTGCCGCCGCTCATCGGGGCCATCGAGAGGTCGATGCCGTCCGCGCCGCCGCGGAGGGCCGCGAGGTAGCAGGCGACGCCGTTGCCGGCAGTCTCGTGGGAGTGGAACTGGATGTGGACGTCCTTGCCGAGGAGCTCGCGGGCGAGCTTCATCGTGTTATAGACGGTCGAGGGGGTCGAGGTGCCGGAGGCGTCCTTGAAGGCGACGCGGTCGAAGGGGATGCCGGCGTCCATAATCATGCGGAGACGGTCGCGGTAGAACTCGGGGGTATGGGTGCCTTTGTTGTCGATTCCGGGCGGAAGGCCCATCATCGTCACGACGACTTCGTGGTTGAGGCCCGCGTCATGGATGCACTGGCCGGACCACTTGAGGTTGTTGACGTCGTTGAGCGCGTCGAAGTTGCGGATCGAGCTCATCCCGTGCTTCTTGAACATCTGGGCGTGGAGCTTGATCATGTCGGAGCTCTGGCTCTCGAGGCCGACGACGTTCACGCCGCGGGAGAGCGTCTGCAGGTCCGCCTCGGGAGCGGCCTTGCGGAAGGCGTCCATCACGTCGAACGCGTCTTCCTGGCAGTAGAAGTAGCAGCTCTGGAAGCGGGCGCCGCCGCCGGCCTCGAACCAGCGGACGCCGGCGTCGTAGCACTCGGCGACGCAGGGGAGGAAGTCCTTCGAGAGGACGCGGGCGCCGACGACGGACTGGAAGCCGTCGCGGAACGCGGTGAGCATGTACTTGACTGTCTTCTTTGACATTTCTTTTACCTTTCTTTAGAAATTTTTCGATTCGTCGATTCGTCGATTTATCGATTTCTCTCAATCCTTGATTTATCGAATCGACGAATCGACAAATCGACAAATCGACAAATTCTCTTTACCCTAACGCCACCGCGATCGCGAGCGCGATGTTCTCGTCGTCGTTCGCCGCCGGCTTCGGGGCCTTCTTCGGGGCCTCCTTCGGGAAGATGTAGTCGAAGTGCGCGATGCCCTTCATCGACGCCGAGGCGACGACGATAAGTATCGCGAGAAACGCGAACACGATGCCCATGCCCGCGGCCATGAGGACGAGCCCCTGGAGAATGATGTCCATTTAAGTAATTTCCTTTCGTGAAAATCAGGGATCGACGAAGGTGAGCTTCAAGGTCTCGAAGTCGATCTTCCGGTAATAGCAGTTGCGCGGAGCGCCCGAGGCGTTCTTCGTGTGGCAGATTCCGCCGCGGCACGGGCGGACGATGTAGAGGAGCGAATTCTGCTCGCAGTTGACGTAGGCCTCGAGGAGGTCGAATGTCTCGCCGGAGGTCTCGCCCTTGAACCAAAGCTTGTTCCGGCTCGTCGACCAGAGGATCAGTTTCCTCTTCGCGAACGATTCCTTCATCGCGAACTCGTTCGTGTAGGCGACGAGGATCACTTCCTTCGTGTCGGCGTTCTGCACCGCGACCGGGATGACCCCGGGGTCGCACGAAGCCGTGCCGGCCGCGCGCGTATCGGCGACCTGTTTACCGACCTTCTCGAGCTTCGTGAAATCGAGCGTGAGTTCGGAAGATTCTTCAAGTTGTCCCATTTGCTGTCCTCTTATGCGGAATTGTCTTTACATTATACCACATTCTACCGCTCTCCGCCTACACCTCGATCTTGATGATTTTCGAGATGACGAACCAGCCGATGCCGATGAGCGCGGTGACGGCGAGGAGCGAGACGAGCCCCGTGAGCGAGCAGAAGAACGGTATCATCATCTTCGGCTTGAGGACGGTCATGATCGCCCCGAGCGCGAGCGGCGCGAGCGAGACGACCGCGCCCTGAAGCCGGCCCTGAGCGGTGAGCGCGCGGACCTTGCGCTCGATCTTCTGGCGTCCGCGGATCGTCTCGGATATCTTGTCGAATATCTCGGTCACATTGCCGCCCGTTCGGCGGCTGATCAGGATCGCGGTCGTGACGAGCGTCAGGTCGTCGGAGCCGACGCGCGCGGACATCGAATCGAGCGCTGACTCGAAGGTCATCCCGATACGGAGCTGCTGCTCGAGAATCCTGAACTCCTCCGCGATCGGCTCGATTCCCGTCTCGACGACCGAATCGAACGCCTGCGAAATCGAAAAGCCGGCGCGGAGCGCGTTCGACATCGTCGCGAGCGCCTCCGGGAGCTCGTCGTTGAACTTCCGGCGGCGGCGGGCGTCGAGCCAGCGCGCGAGCGGCGAGGCGCCGTTCTGCCAGCCGCGCTTGACCTTCACGCCGGCGCAGAAATACGCGGCGCCGAGCGCGAAGGCGGCGGCGAAAAGAAGCGTCGCGGCGAGCGGAAGATATTCAATCATTTTCTACCGCGTCCTCCCGATAGTCACCTCGTCAATCGAATCGGGGTCGAACATCGCGCTCGGGCAGACGATCCCGCGCCCCGCGAGCTGGTCGTACCAGGTCGGAATCGCCCCCGTCGGTTCGAAGCGCCCGAGAATCTTCCCGTTTTCGCCGACGCCGGTCTGGCGGAAGACGAAAATGTCCTGCATCACGATCTGGTTCCCTTCGAGCCCCGTCACCTCGCTGATCGCGACCACCTTGCGCGAGCCGTCGGAAAGCCGGGACTCGTGAATGACGATATCGACCGCGCTCGCGATCTGCTCGCGGATCGCGCGGCTCGGGAGCTCCATCCCGCTCATGAGGACCATCGTCTCGAGACGCGAGATGACGTCGCGCGGCGAGTTCGCGTGGACGGTCGTGAGCGACCCGTCGTGGCCGGTGTTCATCGCCTGGAGCATGTCGAGCGCCTCGCCGCCGCGGCACTCGCCGACGATGATGCGGTCGGGGCGCATGCGGAGGCAGTTCTTCACGAGGTCGCGGATCGTGACCGCGCCCTTCCCTTCGATGTTCGGCGGGCGCGCCTCGAGCCGGACGACATGCGGCTGGACGAGCCGGAGTTCGGCCGCGTCCTCAACGGTCACGATGCGCTCCGTTTCGGGAATGTAGCCGGAAAGAAGATTGAGGAGCGTCGTCTTGCCGGAGCCCGTTCCGCCCGCAACGACGATGTTCTTGCGGAGGAGGACGCAGAGTTTCATGAATTCGGCCGCGTTGTGGGTCCAGGTTCCGAAACGGACGAAGTCCTCGGGCGTCAGTGTCTTCTTCGAGAATTTGCGGATCGTGATCGTCGGCCCGGAAAGCGCGAGCGGCGCGATGATCGCGTTGACGCGGCTGCCGTCCGAAAGACGGGCATCGACGTAGGGCTGGGACTCGTCGCACCGGCGGCCGAGCGGCGCGATAATGCGCTCGATTATCGCGAGAACCGCCGCGTCGTCGGTGAAGCGGCAGTCGGAAAGCTCGATCCGCCCGTTTCGCTCGACATAAACGCGCGAGGGCCCGTTCACCATGATTTCGGAAATCGAATCGTCAGCGAGGAGCTCCTCGAGCGGTCCGAGCCGCATCGCCTCGTTGAAGACGTCCTCCTCGATCCGGAAGGGATCTATCCCGGCGGGGAGGCGACCCTTCGAGACGACCTCCTGAAGAATCTCGCGGATTTTGGCGCGCGCGGTCTCTTCGAGCCCTTCGCGCCCGACGCCGTCGATCGTGAGCCGTTTCATGTCCATCCGCGAAAGGAGTTCTTCGCGGATCTGTCGCTCGACCGCAGTGCGTAGTTCGCGCCGCGCGTCGACGGCCCGGTCGGCCGGCTTCTCCGCGGGCGGATTAGCTTCGGGCTGCGGCGCCACCGGCGCGGGCGCCGGCATCGGAACGGCTTCAGGCGCCTGGGCGTTTCCCGGCGCGACGAGCAGCATCGATTCGCCGATCTGCACGATCTTCGACCCGTCGAGCGCGGCCGGCGCGTCGATTTCGTCGCCGTTCACGTAAGTCCCGTTCGCGCTTCTGAGGTCCTCGATCTCGATCGAATCGCCGCGCACGGTGAGAATCGCGTGGCGGTCGCTCACGTCGGGGAACGGCAGGACGACGCGGCAGCCTTCGCCGCGCCCGATCAGATAGACGCCGTCCGGGATCTCGCGCGTCTCGCGGACGCCGGCGATAAGCGTCGTCAGAGTCGCCATCAGCGGGCCATCGCTTTCTTCTGGCGGAGCGCGTTCAGCGACTCGATCTCGCCGCGGATCTTCTCGAAGTCGACCTTCGGGAGCTCCGATTCGTAGGAGGTGTCGTTGCGGTTGCGGAGCGTCAGGACGAGCCGGCCCTTGATCTGCTCGGCGAAGGCGAGCATCTCGGCCTCGCGCGGCGTCACTTCCAGAGTTACCATCGAGTACCCGGCGGAACTCCCGAGCGTTCGGTCGCGCGAAGTCGCGGTTTCCTTGCCGGTCGCGAGGACGAGGACGTTCTGAAGGAGCGTCTGGGTGACGAGTTCGCCGTGGCGGGTCTTGCCGTCCTCGCCCGGAAAGTCGAAAGTCCCGATGACGTCGACGTGGTCGTTCGGGCGGACCATGCCGCTTACCGCGGCGGCGCCGCTCACGTTCACCGACATCGCGCGCATCTGGCCCTTCACGGTCTGGGCGAGGCCCTTCCGCGACGGATCGCCGCCTTCGATATCGGACCAGAAGACGACTTCCTTCTCGCGGTGGGATATCGTCGTCTTGCGCCCGACGATCTCCTCGAGGTTCTCGAGCGTGAGCGCCTGGCCGTCGAGCCCGCGCCCAGGGACGGTCCTGAGGACGAAATCGCTTTTCGAGACGACCGTCCCCGCGGGAGTGTCACGCTTGAAGGCGAGCACTTCGAGCGTACCGAAACGGTTCCGGAGGTCGTTCATCTCCCGCGCGAACTCCGCCTCCTTCGCGGAGAGATAGACCCGCGTCAGCACCGCCGCAACGAGCCCGCACCCGAGCGCGATTACGAGTATCAGCTTCCGTTTCATATCTTTAGAAATTCCTCTCGCACTATGCACTAGGCACTAAGCACTAGGCACTAAGCACTCAGAAGAGTCCCCGCACCTTCCCGGTTTCGACGTCGACGTCGACGCGGCGGTAGGCGGGCGAGGCGCTCGTCCCGGGCATAAGCTTGATCTCGCCCGCGACGGGAACGATGAGCCCCGCGCCCTGGTAGATGAGGACGTCCTTCACCGGGAGGCGCCAGCCCTTCGGACGGCCGAGGAGCTTCGGGTCGTGGGAGAGCGAGTATTGCGTCTTCGCGATGCAGACGGGAAGGTGCGCGGTTTCTGGATTCGCCTGGAACGCGGCGAGCTTCTCCTCCGCGAGCGGCTCGTAGTCGACGCCGTCGCCCCCGTAGACTTCCTTCACCTGTTTCTCGATCCGCGCTTTGAGCGGGTCGGCGAGATCGCAGAGGTACGCGAATTCATTCGGCGTGTCGCACGCCTTGATGACCGCCTTCGCGAGTTCCTCCGCGCCCTCTCCGCCCTTGAGCCAGTGGTCGGAGACCGCGAACGACGCGCCCGCCTTTTCGGCGACGCGGCGGACGAGGTCGCGCTCGGCCTGGGTGTCGGTGTAGAACGCGTTGAGGCAGACGACGGGCTGGACGCCCGAGCGGCGGATGATGTCGATATGGGCGAGGAGGTTGTCGCAGCCCTTCTCGAGGAGCTCGAGGTTCTCGGTCGTGTAGACGGGGTCGAGCGGGAGCCCGGCCTTCACCGCCGGGGCTCCGCCGTGGGCCTTGAGCGCGCGGACGGTCGCGACGAGGACAACCGCGTCGGGCTTGAGCCCCGAGGCGCGGCACTTGATGTTCCAGAATTTCTCGAAGCCCATGTCGCTCGCGAAGCCGGACTCCGTCACGACGTAATCGCCGAGCGCGCAGGCGAGTCGGTCGGCGACGACCGAGTTCTGGCCGATCGCGATATTCGCGAACGGGCCCGCGTGGACGAACATCGGCTGCCCCTCGAGGGACTGCATGAGAGTCGGCTTGATCGCGTTGACTAAGAGCGCGCACATCGCGCCGTCGACCTCCAGGTCGGCGGTCGTCACCGGCGCGCCCGATTTCGAGTAGGCGACGATGATCTTCGCGAGGCGCTTCCGCAGGTCGGCGAGATCCGCCGACATCGCGAGTATCGCCATCACCTCGCTCGCGACCGTGATGTAGAAGCCGCTCGCGCAGTTGTAGCCGTCGAGCTTGCCGCCGCGGCCGATTTCGATATTGCGGAGGCCCTGGGCGCAGAAGTCCATCGCCCAGCGGAACTGGATACGGTTTTCGTCGATGTCGAGCCGCTTGAGGCCGCGCTCGGCGAGCCACGCGTCGTCGTGGTTGCGCTCGTGCTGCATGCGCGAATTGAGCGCAACCATCGCGAGGTTGTTCGCGTTCGTGATCGCGTCGATGTCGCCGGTGAGGCCGAGCGAAAGCGAAGTTAGCGGGACGACCTGGGCGAGGCCGCCGCCAGCGGCGGAGCCCTTGATGTTGAAAGTCGGGCCGCCCGACGGCTGGCGGACGCAGCCGATCACCTTCTTCCCGAGCCGGCCGAGACCTTCGACGAGCCCGAGGGTCGTCGTCGTCTTCCCTTCGCCGAGCGCGGTCGGGGTAATCGCGGTGACGTCGATGTACTTGCCCTTCCGTCCCGCGCCGACGCGCTTCAGGACTTTCGTCACGTCAACTTTCGCGAGCACCTTCCCGTACGGGGTCCACTCGTCGTCTTCGAGTCCGAGTTCCTTGACGAGCTCGGTCGCGGGTTTGAGATTCTCTTCGGCAGCTTCGGCGATCTGCCAGTCCTTCATCTTCGTAGGGTCGAGTTTCATGTGACTATTATACCACAAAACCCGACTATTGCATTCTCGCCGCGGAATGTCTCGCTCGACTGTACGCGAGCCGCTGAACGAGCCGACGCGGCAGAGCCGCCGGAAACTCGAGCCAATGGCGCGGACGCGGCAGCAGATAGAGAAAATCTCTCATGGTTTCGACGACGGCACCCGCGACGGCGCGGGTAAAAGACGGCCCAGGCCCGCCGAAAATTACCGCGTCGGCCGTGCCCTCGCCGCGAAAGCGCTTCGCCAGCTCCCGAAACGTATAATTATGGGAATGCTCGACGCGGGCGGTCGGAACGTATTCAATCCTTAGTTCCGGGCGGCGATGGGCCCATTCGACGTCTTCGGAATACCGCATTTTCAGATCGAACGGATTCCGGACGATATCCTCCCGAACCGCGCCGGAAGAGGCGAGCGAGAAAAAGAAATTCCATTTCGCCGCCGTCTTCCCGTCGCCGAAGGCGCGGAGCGAATCCTTGCGGACAAGACCGGCGGCGTCACCACGCGGCAGCTGATTCGCGTAAACCGCGTCGGCGCGCCCGGCGCGGAGCGGCTCGACGAGCGAAGCGAGCCAGGTATCGTCCACGGGCACGGCGTCGGCGTTGTTGAAGACGACGAACCGCCCTTTCGCCGCGGCGACGAGCGCGTTCAGCATCTTCGCCGGGATGTACTCGCCCTCGGGCCGCGGGACGAGCCGCACGCGCGGAAACTTCGCGACCGCTTCCGCCGTGCCGTCGGTTGAAATATCGATCAGAGCGAGCACCTCGAACGGGAAATCGACCCGCTGCGCAAGAATCGCCTCGAGTGTAGAGGCGACATACTTCGCGTCGTTGCAGGCGCGAACGAGTATCGATACGAGCGGCGTCGCCGTATTATCGTCGAAGCCCTTCGTTTTCATTTCATTCGCCGATTTCGTTGTAAGGCGCATCCTGCCAGGCGAGCAAAGTCGCGGCGAAGGTATCTTCGCCCGTGACGGTGCTCGTCGCCCCCTCGTACGCTTCGAGGAACTGAATCGCGGCGGTCGCGTGATTGATTCGAGTCGAATCGAACGAATTGACGAACGGAGCGGTCGCGAGCGCGCATACCGCCGCGAGCGAAGCCGCCATGAGATACGGGCGACGGAGCCAGAGCGAGCGCCTGGGAGTCGCGGCCACGCGGGGAACGACGATGTCCTCCTCAAGTTTAGCCTTAAGGAACGCGTTAAACGCCTTGTCTTCGACCATTTTCATTCCTCCCGAGTTTCTCCTTAAGTTCTTCCGTCGCCCGACGCATCCATGTCAGAGCTGTTCCGAGCGGCACTCCGAGTTCCGCGGCGATATCCTTGAACTCCATTTCGCCCTCGACGCGCATCAGCACCACTTCGCGCAACTTCGGCGCGAGCGACGCGATTGCCGCGCGGACATCGGCCGAGGTCGCCTTCGATTCGTACCTTTCGCCGGGCGTCGGCGCTTCGTCCGCTATCGTTTCCGCCGCACTCGCGCCATCCTCTTCGACCTCGACATCGAGACTCTCCACCGGGCGGCGGCGGCGGAGCCGGTCGATCGCGACCGACCGCGCCGTCCTCGCGAGATAGCTCCTCGCGCCCTCGCCGCGAAAAGCGATTTTCGACTTTAGGACGCGAAGCCAGGTCTCCTGAAACGCGTCCTCCGCGTCATGATCGTCGCCGATCAACCCGCGGAGGAACGCTACGAGCCACTTTCCATGCTCGCGAACGAGCCCGGTTATGGTCGCGTCAGCCGACATTTCTCACTCGGCGGCAGGCGGAGGAAGTTCACCCTCGGCGCCCATCTCGGGCTTCGGGCCCTGATCGCCGTCTTTCGGGCCATGATCGTCGCCTTCCGGACCCTTGTCGCCGTGATGCGGGCCCTTGTCACCGTGGCGCTCGCCCATCTTGCCGCGCGGTCCTTCGCCCCTCGGACCGTTGCCGCGGCCCATGCGACGGTTCTCGCGCTCGCGCTTCATTTCCTCCGTGGCCGCCTTGAGCTGCTCGGGGGTGAGAAGCGACTTGACCGCGATGACGCGACGGGTCTGGCTCTTAGCCATTTCCTTGCGGAGATCGAAGAGCTCGTCGATCGCGCCCATCACGGCGCCCTCGTCGACCTTCTCGGCGCTCATGAGATCGGCCTGCTTCTTCATCGCCTCGCGGGTCTTCTTCTGGAGTTCACGGACGGATTCGCGCGACTTCTGGTCGATATCCTTGATCTGGGCGCGGACCTCGTCGGAAAGACCGATCTTCTCGGCGACGCGGGGATTCATGACCGCCATGACCGCGGAGTCGGCGCCCGCGCCGGGGCCCATCTCGCCGCGCTGCATCATCGGGCCGTTGCCGCGCTCCATCATCGGGCCGTGCCCGCGCTGCGCCATCGGGCCGCGGGGAGCGGCGTTTTCAGGTTCCTGGGCCATGGCCACGCACGCGAGAGCGGCGGCCGCGATCGTCATGAGCTTCTTCATTTCAATATCCTTTTCTTGAGTGTTGCGGCGCCACAGCGGCGCCTACACCTATATAGACGCAGCGGGCGGTGATTTTATTTCAAAAAATTTTCGAAAAAATCACCGCCCGCTTTTGCCGCTATCGCCGCTGTCAGGGGTAGAAACGGACCTCGGCCTCCTTCGGCGCCGCCTCGGTCATATCGCTCTTGATCGCCTCAAGCGCCTGTTTCGCGCCCGAAACGCCGATCGTCTTGAGAAGCTTGATGCCGACGTTGTGCTTGACGACGTCGATAAGGCACTTGATCATCGTCGGGCGCTTCTCGGTCTTCACCTCTTCGCCCTTCGCCGCGAGCGCTTCGTCGACCGCCTTGAGCTTCGCTTCGGTGTTCACCATCGCGTCGTTGAGACGGCGCTGGGACTCGAGGAAGTTGTGGACGGCCGAGGGAACCTCGATCTTGAAGTCCATCTGCATTACTTTAAGCGCGATGTCGAGACGGAGCGCGGTGTCGTTGATGCCCTTGTGGTTCGGCCCAAGGAGCGCCTTCATCTTCGCCTCGATCGCGGGCCTGTTCGCCTTGAAGGCGTCCTGACTCGATTTCGACTCAAGGAGGTTCTCGAAACCCTTGAGGAAGATCGACGCGTCCGAGACCGCCATGCCGGCGATGACGCGGATGACGTTGGTGCGGCCGTTCGCGTCGAGCTGGGTGGCGTTGCCGAAGTCGATGACCGTCGCCTTGCCTTCTTTGTTGATGATGATGTTGCCCTCGTGGAGGTCGCCGTGGTAGAAGCCGGCGCCGAAGAGGCCTTCCTGCGCCCACATGTAGGAGAGGTTGGTGAGCGAGGCGTGGGTCTTCTCGAGTTTCGCCTTGATGCCCTTAAGCTCCTCAAGGTTTCTGCCCTGAAGATCGCCGGTCTCTTCGTTCAAGACTTTCTTGAGGGTGGAGCCCTGAGCGCACTTCTGAACCATCGTCGAATGAGCGGGCTTGAAGCCGTCGGCGAGTCCGGCGCTCGTCACGTTCGTAAACGGCTGACCGTGGTACGGATCTTTATCGTTGTAGTTGTAGACCTTGCCGGCGGTTTCGGCGTTCGCGGCCTCCTGGGAAAGGTCGAGTTCATCCTTGATCGATTTGTAGCGGCCCTTGAACGTCGCCTCCATGCCGTCGCCCATCTCCTTCGCGACATTCATGAAGATGTCGTGTTCGCGGCGGGCGGAGAGATTGGCGTTCGGTCTCAGGAGCTTGATCACGACCTTCTCCGCCTCCTGACCTTCGCGCTTGAGCGTGCAGAGAAGCGCCTGTCCTACCGAGGCCTGGCCGAGACTCTTCTCGACGGTGATCTTCTCGATCTTGGTCGCGTTCGGGTCGTCGTTGTTAGTCTTGATGATGTCGAAAAGGTAGGCGTTGATCGCCTTCTCGGAGATCGGCTCGAGGTTGTCCTTCATGTCCGCGAGCGCCGCCTTCATGTCGGGATCGGTGATCATTTCGGGATTGATGCCCTGGAGCATCTTCTGCATCACCGGGCCCGCGCCCTTCAGGACCGCGCCGAGCTTCGCGCCGTCGCTCGACGCGTTGCCGTCCGGATCCCTGTACATCGAGTGACGCGTCTCGGACGCGATCATCTGGCGCTGCGAGAGGAGAGGCATCTCCTTGAAGTAGACGTTGAGCGTGTTGCGCACGAGCTCAAGCGTCTGTTCCTTCTCGTAGGACTTCTTGATCTCGGCGAGGGACTTCGAGCCGAGATCCTCGACGCCGAGATTGCCCTTTGCCTCGCTCTTCTTGAAGACGCTTTCGATCTTCGAGGAGATATCCCGCTGCAGCTTCCTGCAGGCGTCGGTCACCGCCTTGTCGATATCCGCCTCGATCGTGGAGAAGAAGTCGATGCTCTTCTGAAGCTTCTTGCGCGCGTCGGGATCGCTCAGATAGACATAGTCTTTCTTGAGCGCGGCGATGTCCTTATTCTTGTCGAGCTGCGGATTGACGCTGAACGAATCGAGTTCGGCGTCGGTGAACGAGCCGATGTCGCGGGTTCCGTACAGCGTGCGGTTCTTGGCCTCCGACTCGCGCATGCCGCCGAGCTTGTCCTTAAGATAGGTCTCGCGGGACTTGCCGGCGTTCTCGCGGTCGGCGAGGTACACCTCCTGATAATCCTTTTCGAGTTTTCTGAGGAAATCGAACTCGAGCGCGGCGCGCATCGCGGGATCGAGCGTCACGAGCATCGTCTCGCGGTTGAGCGGATCCATCATCTTCGCGACGAGCGCCTTGTTCTTCTCCACGAGACGGCTCAGACGCGCGCCGGTCTTCTCGCCCTGCACCATGCCCTTGTCGTAGTCGTAGACGTCCTCGTTGAGGATCAGGTCGGCGACGAAGTCATGAACCTCCTTCGCCTCGCCCTTCGGCTCGAACTCCCCGGCCTTCGACTCGAGACCGGTCTTGTAGTCCTTGCCGATCTCGATCTTCTTGACCTCGGTGGCATTGCCGGCGCTCGCCTTCTCGAACTCGGCGAAGAGCTTCTGGCTTTCCGCGTCGGTCACGTGCGAGCTCTTGTTGCCCTTGTCGATGAACGCGCGCAGCTTGTCCGGACTCGTGATCTCGCCCTTGAGTACCTTATCGACGAACGAGGTGCCGATCTCGAGATCGAGCGTCTGGCCGACTTCCTTCGGGAGACCGAGCGTCGACTCGTAAAACGCCGAGAGCATGTTCCTGAGGCGCATCTTCGCCGCTTCCTTCGGGAGCATCGTTTCCTCGACGCCGGATTCGTAGTTGAGATCGTTCTTGTCGCGCCTTAAATGGGCGAGACCGGCCTTGGAGACCATACTCTCGCGCGATTCGCCGTCGACGGTGCGCGTCGCGAGATTGCTGGAATTCCCGTCGGGATTGTTCGCTTGGTCGATGACCGATTTCTGCGCGTTGACGAGACTCCTCACGAATTCTGGCTTGAAGAACTTCGCGTTGCGCATCACTTCCATTTCGATCTGCGAACGCAGTTTGTCGCAATCGTCGATGTTGTGGCGGATGTCGAGACCGTTCTCGCGCACAACGACCTCGCCGCCGCCCGCGGCGAAGCGCGTCACCTTCACCTTCTCGCCGGCGACTTCGACGTCGTTCCGAGTGACTTCCTTGTATTTCTGGGTGGCGAGCTTGACCTTGCCGCCGATGTTCTGCTGCACGTCCTCAAGTTCCGGAGCGAGCGCGGCGTGGAAGTTCTGAAGACTCCCCGCCATCTTCTCCATGTCGCTATAATAATTCGACTTGCTGACCGCGCGCCAGATTTCATTGATGCCGAGCGAGAAGACGCACTTGAAGAAGCGGGCGGCGCCGTGCGAACGGCCCGCTTCCCACTCCTGTGTGCGCTTTTCGGCGATTTCGCCGAACTTCAGCGCCTCTTTCTCGGCGTTGAACATGTTCTCGTTCATGTTCTTCCACGACATTCCGCTGATCGGGCCACCCATTTTCCTGCCTCTTTCCTGGTTTCGATGGTTTTAGTTTCTAATTTTCTGCCGGGCGTTCTTTACGCCAGCATCCCGTATACGAGGAAACCGCTTCGAGGTTACATGTCTAGCCATCCGAGGTTTCAGGCAATGACGCGATTGTCGATTAGCCGCGTCTTTCCGTCATAGGCGGCGACGAGAACGCATGTTCCCTTTTCGATTTTCTTCCTCGGCTCTAACGTTTCGGCGTCGACGCACTCTACGTAATCGACTTTGAGACCGGCCGCCTCGAGTTCCTTCGCGATCGCGGCGGTCGACTTCGGAGCTTTAAGCGCGCGGGAAATGGCGAGCGCGCGTTCCTTCTCTTCGGGCGAAAGATAGGTGTTCCGCGAAGAGCGTGCAAGCCCCGAGGGTTCGCGGACGATCGGCGCGACGACAATCTTCAGGTCGAAGTTAAGGTCGCGGACCATGCGCTTGATGATCTGCGCCTGCTGGTAGTCCTTCTGACCGAAGACCGCGAAATCGGGATGGGCGAGATTGAAGAGCTTCGCGACGACGGTGCAGACGCCGCGGAAGTGCCCGGGACGGCGCGCGCCGCAAAGGCCCTTCGAAAGGTCCTCCTCATTGACGTAGACCGAATGGCGGTCGAGGTACATGTTCGCGGGCGTCGGGAAGAAGATCGCGGTCGCGCCCGCGGCCTTGCACTTCGCGAGGTCCGCCTTCTCGTCGCGCGGGTATTTCTCGTAATCCTCGCCCGGGCAGAACTGGACCGGATTCACGAAAACGGAAACGATGATTTCGTCGGCCTTCATCGCCTTCGCCTTCGCGATGAGCGAGAGATGACCCTCGTGGAGATAACCCATCGTCGGGACGAGCGCGATCCTGCGCCCGACCTTCGACTGCGCCTTCGCCCATTTCTGGAGCTTCGCGGGTTCACGGAAGATTTTCATTTTATTTTCCCCTTCGTAAATTCTCGTATCAGAGTTTCTTGAGAACATTCCGGATCGAACGCTCGCGGGCCTCGATCGACTCGCAGAGGCGGAACTGGACGCGCGCGCGGTTCAGGTTCTGCTCCGGCTCCTTCGTCCGGAAGTAGACGTTTCCGGCGAGGTAATCCTGGAAGAAGCGGAGACCGAGCTCGAACGGCAGGAGCCGGATCGAATCGAAGAGATACTCACGGTCGGCGTCGGTCATGAACGCCCCGGCCTCGCGCATGTAGCCCTTGCAGAACGCGGTCGCGAGGTCCTCGTCGAAGACGACCTTCGCGAGATTCGTCTCCTCTTCGCCGGCGGGATTGCAGATCGAACGGAGTGCGTCGCCGAAGTCGAGGTGGATGAGGCCCGGGCTCACGGTGTCGAGATCGATCATCGCCGTACCCTTCCCGGTCACGTCGTCGATCATGATGTTGTTGACCTTCGGGTCGCCGTGGAACATGCGCTTCTTGAGCTCGCCCTTCTTCTCCGCCTTCTCGAGGCAGAGCGCGAGCGAACGGCGCTCCTCGATGAATTTCGCGAGGCGCTTCGCCTCCATCGACGCGCCGAGGAGCGCCTTCGCGTCCTTCGTCTTCAAGGTCGCGTCGTACTTCTTCAAGTACCCGGAAGTGATGTGGAAGCCGGGAAGCGGGTCCTTGATCGACTTCGGGTTCATGTCGCTGATAAGATAGTGGAAATGGCCGAGCGCGGCGCCGCACTCCATCGCGTGCTCGGGGCCCTGGGCGATGTCGAAGGCATGAGCCGACATGATGCGCGTGATGACGCGCCAGACCTCGCCCTTGTCGTCGACGACGTAATCCTTCGCGTCCTTCGTCTTGATGATCCGCGGCATCTGCCATACGCGATCGTCCGAGCCCTTCGCTGCGTCGTCCTCGAGCTTTTCGTGGCAGTGCTTGGTAATCTCGTGCATGTTGTCCATGATCACCTCGGGCTTCGGGAAGACGTTCCGGTTGACGCGCTGGAGAATTACCTGCGTCTCGGTGAAGGTGTTGCGGTAGATCGCGAGATACGTGTCGTTGATGTTGCCGTTACCGAAGGGCTGAAGCGAGACAAGACGACCCTTGATGTTGAACTTGTTGATGAGAATTGAAAGTTCCATGGGAATTAGGCGATTGTATTTTGCGGTTCGGATTTAGTGAAGATAGTTTACTGTTTCGCGGCCGGGATAGTCAATCTGGCCACGTGGTCACGCCTCGAATCCGGGCGCCTTCGGTTCGCCGAGCCGACGGAACTCCGCCGGGAGGAGGTTCGCCTCGGCGAGCTTCGCCTTCTCGCACCACTCGAACTCGATCCATTCCTCCTTCGCCGTCACCTCGGCGCCGGCGGGGAGCTCGAGCTCGTAGACGAGATTGATTTCCGCGTGGGGCTTCCCGTGCTGGAGGAACGAGTTCTCGACGACGCCGAGGAACTTCCCGGTCTTCGTCTCGAGCCCCGCCTCCTCGCGCATCTCGCGGACAAGCGCGACGCGCCCCGTCTCGCCGAATTCGATGTGGCCGCCCGGGAGATAGGTCGACTTCCCGCCCTTCGCGCGGCAGAGGAGAATCTTCCCGTCGCGGACCGCGACGCCGCGGGCGATCGTCTCGATTCCCGCAAGTTCGTACTCCGGGAACGACGCGGCTTCCGTCTTCTCGCCGTAGCACGCGAAGATCTTCGCGACGTAGTCCTTCGGGAGCCGCGCCGAGGCGAAGCTCGCGACGGGGACGACGACGAAGCCGCCGACCATCGCGATCGCGCCGCAGTCGATCGGGTTGATCGGGTTCCCGAGCATCATGTTGACGACCGTGAAGCCGACGCCCCAGGCGAACGACGCCCACACGGCGCCGGGCGTGACCCACTTGAAGTAGAGCCCGAGGAGGAACGGCGCGAGAAACGCGCCCGCGAGCGCGCCCCAGGAAATTCCCATCAGCTGGGCGATGAAGTGCGGCGGCTTCAGGGCGATCATGAGCGAGATGACGATGAAAAAGACGATGAGTACGCGCATCACGACGACCTTCCGGCGCTCGACGTGCTCCGAGACGGTGTCGTCGACCTTTCCTTCGACGACCTCGCCGTCGAGCGACTTGCGGTCGCGGTAGATGAGGTCGAGGGTCATCGTCGAGCTCGAGGTGAGGACGAGCGAGGCGAGGGTCGACATCGAGGCGGAAAGAACGAGGAGCATTACGAGCGCCATCAGCGCCTCGGGGAGCCCCGAGAGCATCTGCGGAACGATCGTATCGAAGACAAAGCGGCCCTTCTCGGGGTCGAACGCCGTTTCGCGGAAGAGACGGCCGAAGCCGCCGATGAAGTAGCAGCCGCCCGCGACGACGAGCGCGAAGAGGGTCGAGATGACGGTGCCGCGGCGGATCGCCGACTCGTCGGTGATCGAGTAGAACTTTCCGACCATCTGCGGGAGGCCCCAGGTTCCGAGCGAGGTGAGTATGACGACGCCGAGAAGCGACATCTTCGCGGGGCCGAACCACGAGGCGAAATCGCCGGGCTTGAAGTTCGCGTAGAGCTCCTTCCCGCGCTGGGCGAGATCGTCGGCGTTCGGCGCGATCGCGGCGAGCTTGTCGACCGCAGCCGAGAAGCCGCCCTGGGTGTGAAGGACGACCGCGATCACCGCGGTGATGCCGAAGAGCATGATTATCCCCTGAATGAAGTCGTTGATCGCGGTCGCCTTGTAGCCGCCGAGGATCACGTAGACGGCGGTGAGAACCGCCATCGTCGTCGCCCAGAACTCGTAGGGGACGGCCGAGCCGAAGCCGAGTTCGAAGAGTTTCGAGATTCCCATGTAGACGCCCGCCGTGTACGGGATCAGGAAGACGAAGGCGATGATCGAGGCGGCGACGCGGAGACCTTCGGACCTGAAGCGCGTCCCGAAGAAGTCTGGCATCGTCCGCGACTCGAGGTGGTGGGTCATTATCCGCGTGCGCCGGGCGAGGAAGAGCCAGGCGAGAAGCGAGCCGATCACCGCGTTCCCGATGCCGATCCAGGTCGAGGCGAGACCGTACTTCCAGCCGAACTGACCGGCGTAGCCGACGAAGACGACGGCCGAGAAGTAGCTCGTTCCGTACGCGAACGCGGTGAGCCACGGCCCGACCGAGCGCCCGCCGAGGACGAACCCGTCGACGGAATTCGAGTGCTTGCGGCTGTAGAGCCCGACGGCGATCATCACGCCGAGAAAGACGAGCGTCAGCAGAATCTTCATTATCATAGGTTTCTCCTCTCTTTCGATATCGGGTTCGTTCAGCGAAATCCGAGAATCTTGTGAAGCTGCACCGATAGCGACCATCCCTCGAGCGATTCAAGGACGCTTTTCGCGGTCGCGAAGTCGATTTCGCCTTCGCGCTCGCACGGCGAAATGTAGTAATCGGTCGCGGCAATGCGCGCGGGGAGCGAACGGCAGAAATCGGCCGCCGCTTCCGACGAGGCGACGACGCGGACCTCGTCGGCGCGCTCGAGCCTCAGCCGGTCCGCGTACTCCGCCTTCGGCGAGCAGGCGATGTAGTCGAGAAATTCTAGCCACGGCGTTTCCGCGGAACCGTTCGTCCCGTTCGTCTCGATCGCGATCCAATATCCCTTAGCTTTCAGCGCGGCGACGAGATTTTCCATTCCCTTGACGAGCGTCGGCTCGCCGCCGGTCAGGATCACGCTCTTCGCGCGAAAAGTTCCGATCTCCGCGACGAGTTCCTCGAGCGTCATCTCGAACCGCGGGCGTACGTCGGTATCGCACCAGGGGCAGGCGAGATTGCAGAGCGCGAACCGCACGAACACGCACGGGCGACCGGAGTTTCTGCCCTCGCCCTGCAGCGACTCGAAAATCTCGACGAGAGAATACTTCATCTGACGACGATTCCGAAAAGCTTCTTCAGGGCGACGATCTGAGACCCCGATCCGAGAACGGTCACGATGTCACCGGCGCGAAACACCCAGTCGGGACCGATATTGTAGGTGACGGCGTTCCCGCGTCGCGCCGACACGACCGCGGCGCCGGTCCGCGAACGAATCGCGAGCGTGACGACCGTCTCGCCGACCGCAGGCGACGCGTCGGGTACGACGATTTCCTTTACGCCGCCGTCGTCGAGCTTGATCGTAACCTCGTTCGAAAGCTCGCGGAGCTCAGCGTCGGCGGCGAACGAAGTCGTAAACCGCATCGTCGCGCCCCTCGCGGCGCGGCGGAAGAATCGACCGCCAAACAGGAGAGCGGACGCAAGAAACCCGGCGAGCGCGCCGCGGGCCCAGGTCTCGCGCGGAGCGAGCGAGATATTGATCATTATCGCCTCGGCGAACGAAAAGGCGATCACGATCGTAAGAACGGTTACGCGCACGACTCCGGAGACGGCGAGCTGCCAGCGCGCGGATCCGCCGCCGGTTATCGCCTCGGCGAGATTGCGCGCTAGCCGCTTCGCGGTCGAAAGAACGAGCGCGAACGCGCAGAGAATGAAGGCGTTCATCGCGAGGCAGAAGATGAAGCGCTTGTTCGTCTCGAAAAATCCCGAAAGGGACGACCAGTCGCGCGCGTCGAGAAGGACGAGCGCGATCGAGACCGCGAATTCGACGAGCGCGATCAGGACGAGCTCGACGAGCGCCGCGCGGACCGCCGCGCGACGCGGGCCGGGACCGCTCGCGCGGTAACGCTCGAGGTAGCCGCGATAGCCATCGAGTATCTTCGCGATTCGAGACGGGCACTTCCGCTCGATCCACGTTCCAAGCGGATCCGACACCCGGATCAAAAGCGGGTTCATGACGGTCGTCAGCAGCGACGCGCCGACCGTGATCTGAAAGAGCGGCTTCGTGACGTCGCCCGTGAGGGAAACGTAAAGAAGCGCGACCATGAACGCGAACTCGCCGATCTGCGCGAGCGAAAGCGAGAACTGAACCGCGGCCTTGAGCTTGAGCCCGGTCGCGATCGCCGAAAGAAAATTGGTGAACGTCTTGCCGACGACGATCAGCGTCGATACGAGCAGTATCGCGGGCAGGTTCCGCCAGCATTCGGCGGGGTTGACGAGAAGGCCGATTGATACGAAGAAAACGGCGGAAAACATCGAACGCATCGGATCCGTCAGCCGGCGGAGCCGATCGCGAACGCCGGTACCCGCGCCGAGGAGCCCGACGAGGAACGCGCCGAGCGCGAGCGAGTAATCGAGCCGGTAGGCTATGAAGCTCACGAAAAAGCAGCAGCCGAGAAGCGCGAGGAGAAGCGCTTCATCGTCACCGCGTTTCGCGACCGCGGAAAGGAATCGCGGCACGAGAACGAAACCGAAGAAAATCGTCGCGACGAGGAAGAGCATCAGTCCGCCGAGCGACTTCCCGACCGCAACGGCGTCGAGACCGTGACCGCCGGCGACGCCGGTGACGAAAGCGAGAAGACCGATCGTCACGATGTCCTCGCAGACGGACGTACCGGTAACATAACGGACGAACGGCCGCCCCGACCAGCCGAGTTCGCCGATCATCTTCGCGAGAAGCGTCGTCGCCGAGTCGCAGATCGCAACGCCGAGAAAAAGCGACGGGACAAGTCCCCATCCGAGCACCGAGCGGCCGAAGGTAAAACCGAGGGCCGTCATCACGAGCGTATCGAAAATCGCCGCCGGGAAGGTGACGTGCGCGATCTTCTTCACCGCCGACATGGAAAAGTCGAGCCCCATCGAGAACATGAGGAAGACGATTCCGAGCTGGCCGATTGTCTGAATCGACGCCTCGTCGACAAGGAGCGAGCCGCCCCAGGTGTGGCCGCTCAGGAGGATGCCGGCGAGGATGTACCCGAGGACTTTGGGGATGCGGAAGCGCGAGAAAACGACGGCTGCGAGACCGCCGACCCCGAGGAGCAGCGCGAGGTCCTGAAAGAAGACCCCTTCGCTCATTTTATTTCGCGACCTTCCTCGGCTTCAAGATCTGGCGCTCCACGCGGATCTTTCCGGTCGAGCCGCCGTCCTGCGGCGCGTCGCCCTTGACGAGGAGCGCGGTGAACTTGCACTTGTACTCGCGCTCGGCGTTGTAACCGAACGCGTCGCTCTTCACGGTCGCGTCGAACTCGAAGACTCCGCCCGGCTGGACGGTCGGCTTCGAAAGAACGAGATACGGCTCGTCGCCGATCATGAGCGAGACGGAGTTGATCTTCGTCTGCAGCGTCCCGGAATCATTCTGGAACGTGATCTTGTATTTACCTGGACGCGTGAAGGCATAGTCGGCGCCGTATTTCACGGGGACTGAGAAATTCGAGCCCTTGAAGTCGCCCTTGCGCCAGCCCCAGTAGACGGAAAGCGGCGGTTCGCCGAGCCAGTTGAGCCACCCGCACGCCGCGGTGCCCCAGAAAGTAGTTTCGTCGAACGACGCTACGCGACGGAGCAGTTTCAGATTTTCCTCGCGCTTCGAGTTGTCGTCGCGATAGGCCTCGAACTTCGCCATGAAAAGCCCCTGAAGCTGCTCGGGCGTAAGGTGGTTGCGCTTCTCCTTGATTCGGGTCTGCGCGTCCTCGAGCTCCCTGTCGATCCACTTCTTGCCCGCCGCGGGGTCGGGCTGGCGGACGGTGTTGCCGCTGTAACCCTTCTGGCCCTGGCGATAATAGTTCGCCTCGATGACATACTCGAGGCCGTCCTTCTGGTTGTTCTTGTCGAACTGATCGCCGAAAGTGAAATGTTTGACCCAGCCGGTATCGTCCTTCGGATCGAGCTGTTTTAATTTATTGAAGACGTCCTGATAAAAGCCGGGCGAAACGACGCGGCGCGGACCGCCGACGAATTTCTCCATCGAATTGAGGAGCTTTCCGCAATCGTCGGCCGTCGCCATGCCGCCCTTTTCGATTTCCTGACGGCGGGAGTTGACCTTGTCGATCGTCTTGATGAGTTTCTCGCCGGGGTAGTTGTAGGGGACGTTCTCGAAAACGAAATAGCATCTTCCCTGCTCGTCGACGACGTAGATGCAGGGCATCTTGAGCGAGTCCTTCGGCGGGTCGTTGTGACCCTTCCCCTCGACGAACTCGAGCTGGTACTTTCCGCCCATCGCGCTCTTCACCTTCGAGCTCTCGAGCGTCTTCTTGACGTCGAGACACGCGCGATAGTTCTTGTCGTAGACAAGGCGGATTTTAGATGCGGCATTGGCCGCGAGGGAGACCCCCACGGCCAACGCGATAAATATCACATGTCTAAACATTGGATATTATCTAGATTCGTCGATTTGTCGATTCATCGATTCGTCGATTGTATATTTAAGGAATCGAGGAATCGATAAATCGACGAATCGACGAATTCTCACTTGACGACCTTGCGCCCGCCCCAGCCGGCCGAAGCGGTGTTGCCCTTCGCCGCTTCGTGCGGACGGAGCGAACGGACGGCGGCGCCCGCGAGCCACATCTCGTGGTTGTGGAGCTCCTCGAGCTTCGCGAGCATCTTCTCCTTGTAGTCGACGCAGCCGGTGTCGCGAATGACTTCCTTCGCCTCCTGCATCGTCTTCACGCTCTTGTAGAGACGCGCGAAAACAGGCTTCGTCGCCTTCTTGAAGATCGGGCGCCACTTGAGCGCGCCGTGCTGCGCGGTCTGGGAGCAGTTGCCGTACATCCAGTCCATGCCGTTCTCGTCGACGAGGCGGATGAGCGACTGAGTGAGCTCCTCGCAGGTCTCGTTGAACGCTTCGGACGGGCTGTGGCCGTTCTCGCGGAGCGTTTCGAACTGGGCTTCCATGACGCCCGCGAGAGCGCCCATGAGAATGCCGCGCTCGCCGACGAGGTCGGAGGTGACTTCATTCTGGAAGGTGGTCGGGAAGAGGTACCCCGAGCCGACCGCGATGCCGATCGCCTTCGTGACGTCCTCGACCGTCTTCGCCTTCATGCCGTTCGGCTCGAACGCGAACGAGCTGTTGATGCCGGCGCCCGAGAGGAAGTTGCGGCGGACCGAGGTGCCCGAGCCCTTCGGCGCGACCATCACGAGACCGACGCCCTTCTGGGGCTTGATGCCGGTAAGCTTGTTGTAGACGAGACCGAAACCGTGGCTGAAGTAGAGATACTTACCCGGGGTGACGTACTTCTCGATCTGCTTCCAGACCTGCGGGACGGAACCGTCGGAGACGAGCATCATGATGATGTCGCCCTTCTCGGCGGCCTCTTCGACGGTGAAGAGCGTCTTGCCCTCGACCCAGCCGTCCTTCTTCGCGCGCATCCAGCTCGAGTTCGCCTTCGTGTTCTTGCGCTGACCGACGATCACGTTGAAACCGTTGTCGCGCATGTTGAGCGCCTGACCCGGGCCCTGGATGCCGTAGCCGAGGACGGCGATCGTCTTGCCCTTCAAAACTTCCTGCGCTTTCTTAAGCGGGAACTCCTTGCGGGTCGTGATGTTTTCAGTCTCTGTGCCGAACTTGATCTTCATTGATTTTTTCCTTCGTTGTAAAACGATTGACGCGTATTATATCACAAATCGAAAAATCATGATATACCCGAAATAACTGGGAATGGAACTAGACCCCGGTCGCCCCATCTTTGACGCGTCACTTTATTCTGAGAAATCCGAACAGACCGCCGCGACCGGTCGCGGTCGGGGAGAGGATATTCGGCGCCTCGTGACCGGCGTATTCCACCTGAGTGACGGCGTCGTCATATTTCTCGATATGAAGAAGCGACGCGACGAGAGCGCCGGCGCGACGGCCTTTCAGCTCGGGGAACTTCGATACCGGCGCGAGAAGGCCGGAGTTGTTGCGGTAGATCGAACGCGGAACATGCGGAAGAAACGCTCGGATTTTCACCCCGCAGCCGTTCTTGAGGACGCGCTCCTTAACCTTGAAGACTCCGCGATAGCGCTCGTCAGCGGGAAGCGCGGCTTCGCCCGAGACGAAAAGATAAAGCTTTCCGGTCTGGACGGAATCTCGAGGCACACAAAGACGCCAGCTTTCGCCGTTCTTCCACTCCACCTGCGCCATCGACCAGGCGTCGTTCGCCTTCGGGACGTTCTCGAGCGCGACGACCTTGACAATTCCCGCGAGCGGCACGACCGGCTTCTCTTCGTCTGCGCAATCGCGAAGACGGTCAAGATACTCGATCGCGGCCAGATCTTCCGCCGTCTTGTTCTTCTTCGCATTCGACTCGTGAATTCCGAACTCGGTGTAACTATCGACGACGCGGTCCGGAGCCGCCTCCTCGAGTCGCTGGCGCGGATTCGTAAAGGTGATCGCGACGACCTGCATTCCCGCCGCCTTCGCCGCCATGATGCCATTCACCGCGTCCTCGTAGACCCGGCAGCGCTCGGTCGGAACGCCCAGCAGCGACGCAGCTTTCAGAAAGCATTCCGGATCCGGCTTCGACCGCTCGTACATCGTCGCGTCGACGATCACCGCGAAGTCCTTGCGCAAATCAAGCGAATCGAGAATGAAGTCGACGTTCTCCTTCGGCCCGCCTGTCGCGAGCGCGCACTTGATTCCGCGCCGGTGCGCGTAGTCGAGCCACTCGCGCAGTCCTTCCGGCAGCTTCGGCCGGTAGATCGCGCGGTAAATCGCCTCCTTCTCGCGGCAAAGCTCGTCGACTTCGCCCTTCGCGAGCGGTTTCCCGATGATCTGCTCGATGTAGTACGCGCCGGTGGCGCCCATCCAATCGAGAATCTCGCGCTCGGTCAGCTCCCGCCCGTGCTTCCGAGAGAACTCCCGCCACGCCTTCACGTGATAGCTGCAATTATCGACAATGGTTCCGTCCATGTCGAATATATACGCGTCTATCTGTCGGTTTTTCATATGCGCTCCAATAGGACGATGTGAATAAATAAGTAAGTATACATCGCGGAATTATATCAAAATACAGCACCTTTGCCCATGGGGGCTCCATGAACGCGCGCGACCTTAACGGGAGACGGCGGCGGGACTCGGAGGGACGATTATTCAGGACGAAAGGACAAAAGGACTAAGGGACGAAAGGACGATTTATTGCTGAGAGAGCCATTCCGGCAGGCACCGTTTCCTCGTCCCGCGATCACCCCTTCCCGACAGAATCGTCCTTTCGACCCTTCGTCCTTTCGTCCTGAATAACGACCCTTCCGTCCCCGAATGTCGCCAGGCGCCAGCGCGGAACACCAGGCTTCTATGCGGCACTAACACCAAACCGCTTCGGAGATGACGCTCCGCGGTCTCGGACCATAAAACCACGGGGACTGTCCCCATGCGATCCGAATATCTGCACCCATGGGCAAAGGCGCCGCATCAGACCGCGAGCCCGTTCGCCTTGTTGTAGCGCTCGACGTCGCGGCGGACCGCCTTCATGGCGCCGTCGAGAGTGGAGAGGGTGAGCCCCTCGACGAGCCGCGGAGCGCCGGACTTCGTGTTGAGCTCGAGCCAGAACTCCTTGATCGTCTCGCCGACGCGCTCCTCGAGGAACTTCCCGATGTCGTCCGCGTCGCCGGTGCGGACGCTCCGCATCGCCTCCTCGGCGATCGCCTCGTAGCGGGCCTTCACGTAGTCGCACGCCGCGCGCTCGATCTTCACCATGAGTTCCTTGAGACCGTACTTCGCCTTCGTCGCGTCGGTGACGCGGGCCGAGTCGCCGGCGGAGATGCCGCTGAACGCGGGCTGGAGGTAGGTCTCGAAGAACCTGTCGCCGACGCCGCGCATGAGCGCGGGGAGATTGCGGGCGATCGCGTAGCGGATATCGGCCTTGCGGACGAGTTCATGGAAGCCGGTCGCCATATTGTCGCGCGTCACCGACTCGATCGAGCCCTGGAGACGACGGACGTTCTCGAGCCCCGAGGAGACTTCGCTCCGGAAGCGGACCGCGGTCTTCTCGATCGCCGCGGCGACGTAGTCCATGAACATCGCGTAGTTCGCGGCGGTCGCCTTCTCGACTTCGCTCGTAACGAGGTCGCCCTTGACCGGCGTGAAGATCCGGATGAGGTGGTCGTGCTCGCCGAAGCTCGCGCCGAGACTGCCCGCGCCGCGGGCGTACCTGGCCATGAACGAATCGGTCGAATTCGGATCGAGCTCGTTCGCGAGAAAAACGTGGAAGCGGTTCGTGCGCCAGTCGCCCATCGTGAGCTCGACGCCGTCGGTACGGACAAGCTCCTGGAAGAGCGTCATGAAGTTGGAGTTGAGAAGCGGCTCCATGACCTCTTCGCCGTTCGCGGCGGATTCCGCGAGCGTCTTGTAGCGCTCGGCGAACATCTCGCGCGCCTTCCGCTCGACCGGGGCGGGAAGCTCGTACTTCGCAAGCCATTCGTCGAAGAGCGACTTCGCCTCACCCGCGTCGAGATTGTTGAAGCGCGTGACGAGCTTCATCCCGGCGAAACCGCGCGCCGTCAGTTCGAAAAGGTCGTTGTATTTCTTCTCGAGCTCGAGATCCTTCGGGTCCATCTTCGAATACGAGAGGACGTTAAGATACTTCGACTGGAAGTAGATGCGGATCTTCGCGGTCATGCCGTCCGTCACCGTCTTGAGCGAATCCTCGCTCTTGAGGAGCTTTTCGGTGAACGCCGCCTTGATCTCCTTCACGATGTCGGGGTTCTCGGCGTAGCCGTAGAGGCGGCACTCCTTCAGGAGCTGCGCGACGCCTTCGTCGGTCGCGGGATCGGCCTCGGCACCGATGAAGTTGTAAGCGTTCTCCGCGTCGTCAACCCAGCTCTTGACGGCGCCGGGTCGGAGCGCGTGGTCGGGATTGAGCGCGATATAGTGCTCGAAGCCGGTCACGACCATCGCGGCGAGTCCGTTCCTGTCGCCGGGGAAGATCTTCTCGAGGAGCGGTTTCATCTCCGCGTCGATGCGATTGAACGCGCGCTCGTACTTCTCGGAGTACTCGGCGAAATCCACCTTGAGCTCGGTGACGCGCTCGTCGAGTTCCGCCTTGAGTTCCGCCTCGAGAAACGCGACCGCGGCCTTCACGTTGAGTTTTCCGCTCTTCAGAACCGAACCGATAACGCGGCTCGTGACGCGATCGACCTTCTCCGCGCCGAGCGCCGAATAGTTCGCCTTCACGTTCGCCGCGGCCTTCGTGAAATCGGCGGTGAACTTCTTCGCGGGAACGAGGAACTTGTCGAGCCGCGCGGCGAATTCCGCGTCGATCTTCTCGTCGAACTTTTCTCTCGAAAGCGTCGAGTCGAGGACCGCGCGCCCCTTCACGGCGGCGATTTCCTCCTCCGCGAGCTTCGCGGCGATCGCGGAAGCGGTGTTCCGGCTCGCGCCGAGTTTTTCGATCTCCTCTAGCGCACGATTCGAGAAGCCTGTTTCGCGGCCATCTAACCAGTAGTCGACGCGCTTCTCGCGCTTCTCCAGGGCCGTCACCAGCGCGAGTTCGGTGAAAGTCGAGCTGCGGAAGCCGAGCACGACGCGCTGCGCCTTTTCGCCCATCTCCTTCGCCGTGTGGCTTTCGGGGGCCGCGAGGTAGCCGTCGAGGACGTCGACGATTTCATCGCGCCGGAGGGCGAGGACATCGATCGCGAGCGTCTTCACGATCTCCGCGCGCTCCGAGGACTTAAGCTTCGCGTACTTCCCGAGCGGACGGTCGGGGGCGAATTCATTCTCGCCGATGATGATCTTGATGAAGCTCTCGGCCTCCTCGATCACCTTCGTCTCGACCGCGACGTAGTTTTTCGCGAGCTTCTCGACAGCGTCCCGGTAGCTCGCGAGGACGCGATTCGCGAATTCGGCGCCGGGGCGGGCGTCGCCGCGATTGAGCTTTTCCTTCGCGAGTTCGTCCGCGAGCGTGCGATTGAAAAGGCGGTTAAGCGTCTTCCCGTCGCCGATCATCTTCGAAAGGATCTCGTCCTTCGTGAGGACCGGGATCCGGCGGTCGTCGAGGATCTTCGACATCGCCGCCTTGAAGGTGGAGACGGCGATCTCGGCCGGATTCGCGAGCATCTTCACGCCTTCCGGCTTCACGACGCGGGTGAGCGTCTCGGCGGCGATCGCCGACTTGAAGCCATTCATCGCGAGATTCTGCTCTTCCTTGAATAGCCCATTGAGAAGTTTGAGCGCCTCGTCCTCGAAGTCCTCCTCCTTCGGATCGATCACGCCCGGGACGGCGGCGTAGAAGCGCTCGAACGTCCTCGCGGCCGAGTTCTTCAGGATATCGTTCGCGAGCGCCTCGAGTCGGACGGCGCCGTCCGGGCCGATCGTCCCGCGCTTCATGTAGGTCCGGATCACCGACTTGAGACTCTTCGCGAGCGATGCGACGGCGCCGGAGAGCTGCTCGCGCTCGAACTTGTCCGCCACCCCGGCGATCTTGTCGAGCTCGGCGAGAACATCGCTTTCACCGTACTTCCCGGCGGTCGCCGATTCGAGGAACCCGAGCGCCGCGCGGAGACCGGCGGTCAGCTCGCCGATACGGCGATTGACGATGTTCGCGAAGCTGCGCGAAAGCCCGTTCGCCATCTCAATTCCGCCGCGGCGCTTGTTCGCGATCGCGAAAATGCCGTTCCCGATATGCGAGATCGATCCGCTCGTCGAGTAGCCGTTCTGGTAATAGTTTTCGCCTATTTTCACGCGCTCGCCATAGGAGAGCTGGCCAGCGATCGTGAGTTTACGGGCGAAATCGTCGACTTTGGCGCGCGCTGAGTCGATCTCAACGGGATTTTCCCTGACCGCGTTCTCGAACCGCTCCTTGATGTACTTGCTCGTGAAGGCATCGACCCGCGACTCGAGCCGGATCTGCGGCGCCTTTTCCGCCGCGGCCATCGCGCCGATTTCGCGCGCCTCGTTCTTCGTGACGCGGACATTCGCCATCACGATCCCGGTGACCGCGAGAGATACGCTGACCCGCTCCATCGTCTTCCGGATCTTGTCGACCTCCTGGGCGAGCGGGATATCGGAAAGCGGCGCCTCTTCCGCCTCGGCCGCCTCGATGGCGCCCTGGAGATACTCGGTGAAAAGGTCGCGGATTTCCCCGGCCGAAACGGTCTCGCCGATTTCCTCCTCGGTAAGCTTCCCGTCGCCCGCGAGCGCCTTGAGCGCGATCGACTTCTCCCCGAGCGTGAACGGGAGGACGTACTTGAGGAACGAATCGAGCGCGTAACCGAACCCGGGGCGGGAGCTGTCGGCCTTGTGATCGTTCGCGAGCACGGTGCGGAAGGCGGCGACCGTATTCTCGGTCAGCGTGAAATCGCCGTTCATCTTCGCGGCGAACGAGCCCTTCAGGAGCGAGACGGCCGTATCCTCGGCCTTGAGCTCGGCGACCTTCGCGGCGACGAGCCCGCGGAGGTTCGCGATCAGCCCCGAGAACGTCGCGAGCGACATCGAGAGCGCCTTCGAGTTATCGGCCTTCGCCCCGCCCTTGAAACCTTCGACCGTCGCGAAATAATCCTCGGTCAGCCCCTTCACGAGATCCGGCCCCGCGCCGATCGCCTTGAGGAAGTCGCTGTCGCTCGCGCCCGTCATGCGGCAGCACACCTTCAAGTCGGCCATCACATCCTCCACAATCTCGATTCGGCCGGTCACGGAATTGACGAGCCGGTCGAACTTCACGAACGCCGCGCGGATCTCCTTGCGCGAGAGCGCCTTCGTCCCGTTCGCGTCGAGATCGCTCTTGATGTCGCGGATGACGCGTTCGACGAGCTTCGCGCCGCCGAACTTCGCGCTCGACTTGAGCGATTCGATGAACGTTTCGCGCATCTCGCGGTTGAAATCGACGTCGGTGCGCGAGCGCCAGGAGAGCGGAACGTCGAGCTTGTTGTTGAACTTCTCAAGCTTGATCGTCCCGTCCTCTCCGCGCGTGAAACGGACGTAGCCCTTGTTGTCGGTGTTCTCGTAGTTCACCATCGAGCGGAAGGCGTCGATGTTCGCGGAGAGCTGACCGGTCTGGATGGCGGTGTGGATATCGGCGGCTGTCAGTTTCATAGGAAGTAAAAAGTAAAAAGGATAAGTGAAAAAGTGAAACGTGAACAGCAAGAGAACCGTTCACGCGCGGGGAATGACGGACTTACGAGAAGTCCGGCATTGGAGGCGGCGGGAGATTGAAGGCCGCGGAGACGAGCTTGCCGAGCGTGTCGTCGCGGGTAAGCGAGGCGTCGGCGATCTCGAGCGAGGTGTCGGCCGAGCCGCTCGAAGTGATCGTGAGCGCGGGACGGGAAGCGGCGGTGCCCTTCGCGGCCGGCTTCGCGCCTTCGAGCGCGCCGAGGTCGGGCGTCTGAACCTGGAACTGAGCCCTGGAACCGGAAATCGGAGTGGTCATTTCGAAAAATCCTTCTTTTTTTTATTCAGCTTGTTTTCGTTTCACCCCGTATACGCAGCGGAAGCGGAAAAGGTTACTGAAATTCTTTCAGATCTTTAAGTAGATCCTTAAGTTGGATTTTCGCGCGATGAACGCGAACTTTAACTAAGTTTTCTGTGACTCCGGTGATCTGCGCGATCTCGCGGACGGACTTTTCCGAGATCTGGAAGAGGGTGTAGGCCTCGCGAAGGAGAGGCGGGAGCTTACCGAGCGCCTCCGCGATTCGGCGGCGGAGATAGTCATTATCGGACGGCACCCGGGCGGCGGGGCCCTGGTCGCGCGTATCGTCCTCGTCGCGGATCTCCTCCTGGAAGGTGACGCGGGAGTCCTTGCGGAACTTGCTTGTCCTCAGGTTGCGCGCGATCGTGTACGCGAGCCCGGAAATCTGCGCCGGGTCGTCGACGACGTTCTCGCGCATGTTCCATATTCTCAGGAACGTCTCCTGGACGATGTCGCAGGAAGCGTGGTAGTCGAGGCCGTTCGCGACGAGATAGTTCGTCAGCTTCGGCGCGATGTCGGCGTAGAGGGCTTCGATGTTCATCGGTCGATCAAGCTCCTTCGTGCCATACGACCGCGGGGCCGTAGAAATTGAGGCAGAGCCGCGGCTTTGTGTTCGGGATGAAAAGATCGCGGAGCCGCAGGCGCGGCAGGAACCCGGTCGGCGGCTTCCCGCTCCAGGCGACGGCGGCCTGGACGGCGATCGTCGCGACTTCGCCCTCCTTGAGAACGAGCCGGCGGACGCGCGAGCGCGTCGCGAGGACGGCCCACGGCGCTGTGAGGACGGTGACGCGAAGCGCGTTCCGGAACGAAAACGGGATTACGCGCTGAACGCGGCGCTTTTTGACCGCGGCCTTCGGCGCGACGAGGAACTTGTCGGTCACGACCGTGACCTCCTCGTCGAGCGGAATCGTGACGGGCGTGAGAAACGGCTTGTCGCCGAGCGCGAACGCGAGATCGTCGCCGACTTTCGCGACGGCAGGGAAACCGGCGAAGAGCTTCTCCTCGCCCTTCGTCTTCACGAAGCCGTTTTCGATCTCGAATCTGTCTTCCGCCATTACTTTCAGCTCAGGACGCGATCAGGCTTTCTTCCGCGGGTCGCGGGCGAAGACGAGCGCGTAGACGAGGACGACCGCGAAGCAGATCGCGGGGACGACGAAAGAGGCGCGGAGCGAGGCCTGGGTCAGCTTCAGATTCGCGTCCCACTCGGTCGAACACATAACCGAACCGATCTTGCACCACACCGAATCCTTGTCCCCGATGATGCCCGCCATCCACGGGGTGATGATCGCGCCGCCGAGAATCGCCATGATGAGCCCCGAGGCGCCGAGCTTCAGGGCCTTCTGATCGAGCCCGCCGAGCGCCATCCCGTAGATCGTCGGGAACATGAGCGACATGAAGCCCGACATCGCGACGAGGCAGAGGATGTTCGCGGCGAACGGGAGCGTGTGGCCCGCGATCTTGACGGTGAAGAGAACGTCGGTCGGAAGATACATTACGCCGCCGCAGCAGACGATCGCGCCGACCGCGAAGACCGCCATCATGTAAGCGGGGTTGAAGTACTTCATGAGAAACGTCGCGATCCAGCGGCAGCAGATGAAAAGGACGATGCCGATCGTGTAGTAGATCGCGCCGTCCGCCGGGGTGACGCCGAGCTCCTTCTGGCAGTAGACGTTGAGCCAGGTCCACGCCGCGATCTGAACACCGACGTAGAAGAACTGGGCGATTACGCCGCAGTAGTAGCGCGGGGTCGAAAGGAGAGTCTTCAGCATCGCGCGGTAATCCTTCTCGATGACGATGTAGGCGACGGGGCCGAGGACGCCGAGAAGGACCCAGGTGATCTCCGCGTTCGTTCCGAGGAAGGAGCGCATCCAGGGGAGAAGCGGCGCGGTGACCGCCATCGGGACGACCGAGAACGCGAACGCGGTGAGCGCGCGGATGACGCCCGGCTTCGCGAGCGGCTTTTCGCCCTCGCGCTTCAGAAGGAAGAATATCCAGATGATCGCGGCGACGAGGCAGAGCCCGACGTACGGGGCGCAGACCCAGAAGAGCTCGCCAGAAATCACGCTCTCGCGGGTCGCCTCGTCCATGAGCGCGCGCTCCTCGGCGGTCGCGGGATTGAGGTGGGAGAGAATGAGCTGCTGGGCGAGGACGATCCCGCACATCGACCCGACCGGGTTGAACATCTGCGCGAAGTTGAGCCGACGGACCGCCGTCGACTCGTCGCCGAGCGAAAGGACGTACGGGTTGCAGGTCGTCTCGAGAAGCGAACAGCCGCCCGCGACGATGAAGATCGCGACGAAGTAGATGTCGAACGACTGGGCGATGCAGGCGGGGATGTAGAGGAGCGCGCCCGTGATGTAGACCGCAAGACCTATAAGGACGCCCTTCCGGTAGCTGAACTCCTCGGCGAGAACCGCGGCGAAGATCGCGAGGACCGCGTACGCGCCGTAGAAGGCGACCTGGACGAGGCCCGCCTTCGACTGGTCCATCGTAAAGATGCGCTGGAAGGCCGGGACGAGGTTGTCGGTCATGTTGTTGAGGAGGCCCCAGAGGGCGAAGCAGCTCACCAGCATCACGAATATCGACTTCGCGCCCTTGGCGACGATTCCCTTCGTCTCTTTCATTTTCCCCTGCCTTTCTCCGCTTTGGTTCTTAACCTCTCACCTTCTCACCTTCTCACCTTCTCACCTTCTCACCCTCTCACCCTCTCACCTTCTCACCCTCTCACCTTCTCACTCCCCGGTTCCCGAGGAAATACTTGTACGCCGGGTCCTCGCTGACGTCGACGTAGGCGTAGCCGATTTCGTCGAGCGCTTTCGTGAAGGCGGCGCGTTCGGCGGCGGGGACCTGGAAGCCCGCGAGGACCTTCCCGTGGTCGGCGCCGTGGTTGCGGTAATGGAAGAGCGAGATGTTCCAGCGCCCGGCGATGACCGAGAGGAAGTTCATGAGCGCGCCCGGCTTTTCCGGGAACTCGAAGGAATAGACGACCTCGTTCTCGATTCCCGCCGAGCACCCTCCGACCATGTGGCGGACATGTTCCTTCGCGATTTCCGAGTCGGTGAGATCGATGCAGTGGAAACCCGCCGCGCGGAAGGTCTTCTGGAGCGCCTTGCGCTCGTCGAGGTCCTTAACCGAGAGCCCGACGAAGACGTGGGCGAGGACGCCCTCCGCCATGCGGTAGTTGAACTCGGTGACGGAGCGTTTGCCGATCTTAGAGATGAACTTCGAGAAGCTGCCCGGTTCCTCGGGAATCGCGCAGTCGAAGATCGCCTCGCGCTTCTCGCCCGATTCGGTGAGTTCGGAGACGAAACGGAGACGGTCGAAGTTCATGTTCGCGCCGGAGATGACACAGGCGCATACGTCGCCCTTCTTCGCCGTCTTCTTCGCGGCGGCGAGCGCGAGCGCGCCCGCGGGCTCGCAGATCGCGCGAGTCGCCTCGAAGATGTCCTTGATCGCGGCGCAGGTCTCGGCGGTCGAGACCTTGACGATTCCGTCGAGGTTCTTCTGGCAGAGCTTGAAAGTTTCCTTCCCGGGCTCCTTCACGCAGACGCCGTCCGCGAAAAGTCCGGGGTTATCGAGCGTCACCCGCTTCCCCGCCTTGAGCGAGCGGCTCATGCAGTCGGAATCCTCCGGCTCGACGCCGTAGACCTTCACGGAAGGACGGACCTCTTTGATATACTCGGAAACGCCGGCCGCGAGGCCGCCGCCGCCGATCGGGACGAAGACCGCCGTGAGGTCGCGCCCGGCCTGCTCGAGGATTTCCTTACCGACCGTGCCCTGGCCCGCGATCACGTCCGGGTCGTCGAAAGGCGCGATGTAAGTGTAGCCGTGCTCCTCGATCTGGCGGTGTAGCTCCTCGTAGGTATCGGAGTAGCTGTCGCCGTGGAGGACAATCGTCGCGCCGTAGGCCTTCACCGCCGAAGTCTTGATCTCGGGGGTGGTGACCGGCATCACGATCGTCGCCTTTACGCCGAGCTTCTTCGCCGAAAGCGCAACGCCCTGGGCGTGGTTCCCGGCCGAGGCGCAGATGACGCCCTTGTCGAGCTCCGAGCGGGGGAGCTGCGACATCTTGTTGTACGCGCCGCGGATCTTGTAGCTGTGAACGGGCTGCAGGTCCTCGCGCTTCAGGAGGAACTTCGCGCCGAGCTTCTTCGAGAGCGCGGTCGCCTCGTCGAGGGGCGTTTCGATCGCGACGTCATAAACGGTCGCGTTGAGGATTTTCGAAAGGTAATTCATTTACGTAGGGCTTAAAGCGCGTCGGCGCCGATCGTCTCGAAATTGATCGAGGGGAACACTTCCTTGAAGTAGGGGATCACATCGGGGAACTTCTTCGCGGCCTCGGTGACGAGCTGCTCGCCGAACTGCGCCGCGGTCGGGTCGTCGGAGCATACGTACTGGAGAGTCAGCGCGACACCCATCATCGAATCGGCCCACTGCGAGAGCTTTACCGTCGTGCCATCGGGCTGGCGGCGGTTGCGGATGAATTTGTTGAGGAGCTCATTGAGGTTCGTGTGGTATTCCTTGTAGAACTTCACCCAGCTGATGTTCTGGAGGCGGCCGTCGGGCTTCTTGACCCCGATGTCCTTATCATTGACGCTCATCACCTCGGAGCCCTTGAGCTGGTCTTTCGCCTTCGTGAACTTGAAGCCCTTCATGTTCTTGATCATCGTGTCCTGGGCGAGCTTCATCGCCTCGATCTTCCGCTTCTCCTTCTTGAGCTGAATCTCGCCCTCGGGAAGCGTCATGTCGCCCGCGATCTGGTCGAGCATGCGGATCGCGCCCTTCCAGTCGAGCTGGGAAAGCTTGCGGCTCGCGACCACCGCCTCGAAGCGGTCCTTCGCGGCCTGGACTTCCGCCTCGGCCTTCGCGGCGCGCGCGGCGGCGGCCGCCGCCTTGCGCTCTTCCTCGGCCTTCTTCTCGGCTTCCTTCTTCGCCTTGCGCTCGGCGTCGAGGGCATCAAGGCGCATGCGCTCGACCGTCTGCTTGACCTTCGTCTTGCCGGCCGACTTGATAAGCCCCTTCGCCTTCTGGACGGTCTCGACGTCCTTGACGCCGCGGGCCGCCTCGTAGCGGGCGGAAAGCTCGTTCGCCTTTTCAACGAGCGTGCGCATCGTCGGCTCGTCGCTGCCCTCGATCGCGAGCGCCGTCTCGCAGTCACGGATGATCGCATTCATCGTCTTCTGCATTCTGAGCGAGGCCGCCTTGCAGGAATAGGCCTTGACCCAGAGATCGGCGATTTCGGTGACGATCGGCGGAATCTCGGCTGGAGCTTCCGCGGCGGGAGCGGCGTCGGTCGCAGGAGCCGCATCAGCCGCGGGCGCGGCATCGGCCGCCGGAGCCGCGGGTGCGGCCGCGGCAGGCGCCGCTTCGGCCGCGGCGGGAGTCGCCGGGGCCGCGGCATCAGTCGCGGGCGCCGCCTCGGCGGGCGCCGGATCAGGCTCCTTCATCGCCGCCTCGGCGTCGAGAAGTTCCTGCGACGGACCGGGCTTCAGAAGCGCGAGGATCGACTCCGGATACTTGGGAGACAAAATCTCACGCAGCTTCTTCGTCGGTTCCTCGCAATCGGAAATCGCCTCTTCGGCGAAGGAAGTGAATTCGTCGCGGAACTTCTCGGCCGCGGACTTCGTCGCGACGATCGAGTCGCGCGCCGTCACGCAGTTCGAGGCGATCTGGGCGACGAGCGCGGCCGCCTCGGCCTTTTTCGCGCTCGCCTTGTACCAGACGAGGCCGCCGATCGCGCCGCCGATCACGAGGACGAGCGCGCCGACGAAGATCGCGACCTTGACGCCGACGTTGCCGCCTTCCTCCTCCTCGTCGTCATATTTCTTCTTCTCGGACTCCTCGCCTTCGGCGGGTGCCTCCTCGCCTTCGGCGGGCGGATTCTCGCCGTCAGCGCCTTCGACGGGCGCGGCGGCGGTCTTGAGCCCCGTCTTCTTGACGAGCTTGACGCCCGTCTTCTTCTTGAGCATCAGCTTCTTCCCGCCGGTCTTCGTCCCGGCGGCGCCGGTCGCAGGCGCCGCGCCCTCGGGGAGCTGGGTCGTGAAGGAAAGCCCGGTCGTCATCACCTTCTTGAACTCGTCGAGAAGCGCCTCGAAGCTCGGGAAGCGGTCGGCCGGGTCAAGCGCGAGCATCTTGAGGACGAGCGCGTCGATCTGGGGCGAAAGCCCGGGGCGAAGCTGCGAGGGCGGAACGGGCATCCCCTCGAAGCGCTTGCGGACGACCGCGACCGCGTCGTCGCCCTCGAACGGGGCGACGCCGGTGAGCGCGTGGTAGATCGTGCCGCCGAGCGAATACATATCGGCCCGGTAGTCGACGGGCTCCTTCTTCACCTTCTCGGGAGCGATGTAGTAGGGCGTCCCCCAGATTTCGTTCGTATCCTTCTGCATCGCGGCGAGGCCGAAGTCGACGAGCTTCGCGTTCCCGTCCGAATCGAGGAGCACGTTCTCGGGCTTGACGTCGCCGTGGACGAGGCCCTTGTCGGCGGCGCAGCGGAGCGCCTGGGCGACCTGCTCGCAGATCTTCATGACGCGCGGGACGTCGATCTTCGCGCCGTGATTCTTCATGAGCTCGTCGAGCGAGCCGCCCGCGACGAGCTCCATGACGATGTAGGGCATTCCGTCCGCGATACCGAACGAATAGACCTGGGAGATATTCGGGTGGATGAGCTTCGCGACCGCCTGCGCCTCCTTCTTGAACTTCTCGACGAACGCGGCGTCGCTCCCGTACTCCTTGAGCATCACCTTGACGGCGACGGGACGGTCGAGCATCTTGTCGCGGCCCATGTAGACGCCGCCCATGCCGCCGCGACCGAGCTCGCGCTCGAGAAGGTAGTTGCCGTTTTCCCCGAAGGGCCCGGGAACCTTGATCAGCTCTTCTTCGCTCATTTTATTATCCTCCATCCGCTGAACGGCCAGAACACGAAGTCGCCCGTGCCGCGCAGATTCGCGCCCGGGACGGGACCCCAGTACCGGCTGTCGAGAGAGTTGTTGAAATTGTCGCCGCAGGCGAAATACTCGTCTTCGCCCATCGTAACCTTGGTCTTCGCGGTAAGCGGGTAGCGCGCGTCATAGACGGCGGGATGCTCGAGCTCGTAGGTTTCGCCCGGCGTCGCCTTCATGCGCTTGATGTAATGGGTCGACTGTCCGAGATGCTCCTCGAGTGTCTTGATGCCCTTCGTCGCGAAGATCATGACATCGCCGTCCTTCGGCCGCCGGAAGTTCCAGCGCCAGCGGTTGACGAAGATGAAATCGCCCGAGACGACCGCGCCGCGCCAGACGGTCTCGCCGCGCTTGAACGAGCGCCCAGCGATTTCGCGGCAGGCGTCGGTCGGGAGCTTGAAACCGTCGGAGGAAGTACCGATCCAGACATTCATCCAGCCGTCGTGACGGTCCTGGAAGCGCGGCGTCCCGTTCGCGTACGCCTTGTACTCGACGACCTTCGTTCCGGTCCAGAGCCACTTGAGCCACGATAGAGGTACCGTGTCCCAGACGGTTTTTTCGACGCCCGAGACCGTGTGATAGCCCCAGAGCGTCGTCTGCATCGAACCGGTCGGAATGTTGAAAGGCTCGTAAAAGTAGGCGCGGAAGCACATCGCGACCGAAATCGCGACGACGAGAGTGTCGAGCCACTCCCGCCCGTGGTCCTGCCACGTCTTCTTCTTCGCTTCCTCTTCCATATCAATCACTATGCTCTAAGCACTATGCACTACGCACTAAGCACTAAGCACTACGCACGGTAGTTCGGCGCTTCCTTCGTAATCGTGATGTCGTGCGGGCGCGCCTCACGGAGGCCGGCCGCGGTCACGCGGTAGAACTTCGCCTTTTCGTGGAGCTCGGCGATCGACTTCGCGCCGCAGTAGCCGAGCGACGCCTTGAGACCGCCGCAGAACTGGGTCATGATGCCCTTCACGCGGCCCGAGTACGGGACCATGCCCTCGATGCCCTGCGGGACGAGCTCGTCCTCGGCCTCGTTGTCCTGGAAGTAGCGCGCGCGCGAACCCTTGCCGTTCTTGAGCGCGGCCATCGAGCCCATGCCGCGGTAGACGACGTACTGGCGGCCGTTCGAGTAGATCTTCTCGCCCGGGGACTCTTCCGTACCGGCGAGGACCGAGCCGAGCATCACCGAATCGGCGCCCGCGCCGAGCGCCTTCGGAACGTCGCCCGAAAGCTTGATGCCGCCGTCGGCGATGACGGCGCAGTCCGAGCCGCGGAGCGCCTTCGCCGCGTTGTAGACGGCGGTGAGCTGCGGAATTCCGACGCCGCAGACGACGCGCGTCGTGCAGATCGAGCCGGGGCCGATGCCGACCTTGACCGCGTGGGCGCCGCACTTCGCGAGCGCGACCGCGGCCTCGCCGGTCGCGATATTGCCCGCGATCACGTCGACCTTCGGGAAGTGCTTGACGATATATTTCGTCATCTCCATGATGCCCTTCGAGTGGCCGTGGGCCGAGTCGACGACGACGCAATCGACGCCCGCCGCGGCGAGCTTCTCCATGCGCGAAAGGTCGCCCTTGCCGCCCGAGACCGAGGCGGAGACGCGGAGGCGGAACTTCTCGTCGCAGTTGTAGCCCGCGGCGGAGTTCTCGACGATGCGAGCGACGTCGGTGAAGCTGTAGAGGCCGACGACGCGGCCCGTTTTGTCGACGAGCGGGAGCTTCCCGATCTTCGCCTCGCGCATCAGGTCATACGCCTTCTTGAGCGAAAGCCCGGGTTTCCCGGTGATCGGCGCGGGCTGCATCACGTCGCGGAGCTTCTTCGCCTCCATCGGGGCGAAGCGCATATCGGAAGAGGTGATCATGCCGACGAGCTGGTCGTTCGCGTCGAGGACAGGGAAGCCGTTGAACTTGAGGCCCATGCGCTTCTTCTCGGCGCGGAGGAAGCTGATGTCGTCGTCGGCGTGGAAGCAAATGGGCTTATCGATAAGGCCGTTCAGGTAGTTCTTCACCTTCGCGACCTCCTTCGCCTGGTCGTCCTCCTCGAGATTCTTATGGATGACGCCGATGCCGCCCGCGAGCGCCATCGCGATCGCCATCGGCGCTTCGGTCACGGTGTCCATCGCCGCGGACATGAACGGGACCTTCATCGTGATCCGGCTCGTCAGTTTCGTTTCGAGCGACGCCTCGTCAGGCAGAAAATCGGCATACTGCGTCACCAGCGTGACATCATCGTAGGTAAGGCCTTCGTACGGGAAGGTCTTCATAAAATCATCGAGATATTTATTCATATAGTACTCCTGACGCGAACCCTGCGGGGCCCGTTGCATGATTATTATAGCAAACTCTGGATATTGCTACAAGCGCGCCGATAATAAGTTAGTCGTTTCCAGAAGTTCACAATGCCATTTGCAATCCGAGATAAGTCAATGCAAGAGCGGAAGGACATGTCGTGCAGCAAGTCTTGCAAAACCGATTTCGGGAGCCATTGTCCCTCAATCGTTGGGGACAGTCCCCGCTTCCGCTCGCCTTATTCCACGCGCGCCGAATCTCCGGTGTGCGCCATCCTGTTGATTTCCACTGCATCAAGACAAAAGCTCCGCGCCGGCAGCGTCGCTGTCGGTCCGTCTTTTCTCAAATTGTCCGTCGGCTGACCTCCGCCGAGTGGGGTTTCTGCACTTCGGGGACTGTCCCCGTTTTAGTGCCTAGTGCCTGGTGCTCAGTGCTTAGTGCGAATTGGCTTCGGGGACTGTCCCCCGTTGAAATGAGAAGCACTGGCGGCAATGATCAGGCCGCGAGCGATCCCTGCGCGAGCTTCGCGAAGAAGGC
>R26__coassemble_169_pt1 | contig 44295 bp, 35 predicted proteins | sample R26__metabat2_high_PE_025 | metagenome-assembled genome bin R26 | reverse complement strand
TTTTTTTAAATTTTTTTATTTTTTTATTAATTTTTTTTTTCTATTTTTTCTCTATTTATTTTTTTTTTTTTTTTTTTTTTTTTTTTTTTTTTTTTTAATTTTTTTTTTTTTTTTTTTAATAAAACCCCCCCCCACGTCTCCGTCTTGCATCTCGTATTCCTTGCCCTCGGGGCGCAGCGTTCCCGCCGCGCGTGCGCCGGCGGTGCCGTTGCCCTTCACGTAATCCTCAAACGCGATCACTTCGGCGCGGATGAAGCCCTTCTCGAAATCGGTGTGGATCACGCCCGCGCATTTCGGGGCCTTCCAGCCGCGGTGGAAGGTCCACGCGCGCGATTCCTTCGGCCCTGAGGTGAAGTAGCTCGCGAGTCCGAGCGTGTGGTAGGCGAGCTTGATCGTCCGATCGAGCGAAGATTCGGAAAGTCCGAAGCCTTCGAGCATCTCCTTCGTCTCCTCGTCGCTCAGTCCCGCGAGTTCCGCCTCGACCTGGGCGCAGACGACGACCATCTCGCAGCCGTTCTTGTCGGCGTACGCCTTGAGCGCCTCGACGTGGGGATTCCCCTCGCCGGTCACGTTATCGTCGGAGACGTTCGCGCAGTAGATCACCTTCTTGTCGGTGAGGAAATGAAGGTCCTTGAGGACGGGGAGAATCGCGTCGCCTTCCTTCCGGGGGAACGAGCGAACGGGATTCCCGTCTTCGAGGTGCTTGAGGAGCGCTGCACACGCTTCCGCTTCGGGGCGGAGCGGCGGCTTCGCCTGGGCTTCCTTCTTCACGCGGTCGTAGCGCTTCTGGAGCTGCTCCATATCGGCGAGGATGAGCTCCGTCTCAATCACCTCGGCGTCGCCGACGGGATCAATCGGGGCCGATTTGTTGCCGCCCTCCTGGACGTGGATGATGTCGTCGTTCTCGAAGCAGCGGACGACGTGGAGAATCGCGTCGCACTCGCGGATGTTCGCGAGGAACTTGTTCCCGAGACCTTCGCCCTTTGACGCGCCCTTCACGAGCCCGGCGATATCGGTGAACTCGACGGTCGCGCGGATGATCTGCGCCGGGTGGTCGATCTTCGCGAGTTCCTCGAGCCGCGTGTCCTTCACCTCAACGATCGAAGTGTTCGGCTCGATGGTGCAGAACGGGTAATTCTCGGCCGCGGCCTGCTGTTTCTTGGTGAGCGCGTTAAACAAAGTCGACTTCCCGACGTTCGGGAGGCCGACGATACCTACTGAGAGGCTCATTTCTTATCTTCTTCCTTCTTGGATTTATCCGGCGGCGTGTACTTCCAGTCGGGGTACAGCGCCTTCAGATTCTTTTCATAAAACCGCGCGTCGGTGAAACGCTCGTCCGCGACCGCCGACCGGTAAAGAGTTTCAAGACGTGAAACGACGTTGGACTTTATTTCGTCATCCCGCGCGGCCTGCCGTTCGGAAAGTTCGCGCCGGGATTTCGCGAGCGTACGATCGGACTTGGCGAGATTCGGGTCGTTCTCGGCGAGATACGGAACTTTCTCTTTCTTTACGGCGAGGCCGTCTTCGCCGATGACCGTATCCCCCTCCGAAACCCAGACGAGATCGGCGATCGTCTTGTCGGGTCGAAGCGCCGCTTCGCGCTCGTCGAGATCGCGCTTGTAAGCGAGGAGCTCCTGCTCGAGTTCCGCGAGATTCGCCGCGCGTAGCTCAAGTACTTTCGCCTCGGCGATGACGCGTTCGCCGGCGAGACGCTCGCGCTCTTTCGCCGCTTCCGCGGCCGCCGCGTTCGCGCTTTCGATTTCAAGGAGCTTCTTCGCCTTGTCGTTCTCGACGCGGGCCGTCTCGAGTCGCGCGCTTTCGGCTGCGCGATTCGCGCTCGCCGCTTCAGCCTCGGCCTTCTTCGCCTCGCGATTGGCGACCGCGGCGGCCTTGTCGGTCTCGGCCTTCGCCGCCGCGAGTTTCGCGGTCTCGCGCTCGGCTTCCTTGGCCTTGCGATTCTCTTCGGCGGCGACCGCGGCGTCCTTCGCCGCGCGCGCCTTGGCGTTCTCGGCGGTCGCGAGGCTCGCGGCCTCCCGTTCGGCCGACTGCGCCGCGTCCCGTTTCGCTTCGGCGGCCGTCTCGATCCTGCGCGCGGCCGATTCCTTCTTGTTCATGCAGACGATTGCGCAGACGCCGCCGATCAGAACGGCGCCCGCGAATATCGTCGCGGCCAGAACTTTCGAATTCACTCCGCCTTCTCCTCTTGCTTCTCCTCCGCCTCGAGTTCGGCGGGCTTCACCACCTCGACCTCAGCCGATTTCGCGGCCTCGATCTTCGCGTGCTCGCTTTCGGCCTTGTAAGCGGCCTCGGACTCTTCGAGCTTCGCTTCGGCCTTCGCCATACGCTCGGCCTTGATATGCTCCGCGAGAAGCTTGAGGTCGGCCTGTTCCTTCATATCCGCGTCGAATTTCTCCTTCGCTTCCTTGTCGAGCTCCTCACGGTGGGCGTCGATCCAGAACTGGCGCTCCTTCGCGTCCATCTTCTCGAGAGCTCTCGCGCGATCCATTTTCCACTTCTCGGCGGTAAGCTTCGCTTCGCGGTCTTCATCCTGCTTCTTAGCCTCCTCCTTCAGGCGGCGCATGACCTCCTTCTTCGCGATCGGGTCGGCGAGCGCCGAAGCGGACCAGCCGTGGTCGTCCCAGGGCCGCGCGTCGCTGAGCGCGTTCTTGCGGCGGAGCGCTTCGGCCTGAGCGGCCTCCGCGTCGTCGAGGACGTAAGGGGTCATGAAGACAAGAAGCTCGCTGCGGGTCTCGGACTGCGACGTCGAGCTGAAGAGCCACTTGCCGATCCAGGGGATGTCCTTGAGGAACGGAATACCCGATTCCGACTCCTTGTTGAGCGTCTGGGTGAGACCGCCGAAGATGACGGACTGCTGATTCTCGAGGACGACGTCGGCCGACATCTTGCGCGTAACCGTCGTCGCCTGCATTTCGCCGTCGACTTCCTGATCGTTACCCTGCTGCGAGTATTCCTCCTCCACGGTCAGCATGACCGTGCCGTTCGGGTTGATCTTCGGCGTGACCTTGACGGTGATGCCGAGTTCCTTCTGCTCGTAGTCCTTCACCGGCGAACCCGAGTAGGTCGAGCCCGAATACTGATAGCCCTTGAAGAGGTAGCGCATTTCGGTCGCCTCGATCGTCGCCTCCTTGTTGTCGACGGTCATCACGACCGGCGAGGCGATGTACTTCGAGTGGCTGTCGGTCTTGACGGCGTGAAGAATCGCGCCGAGATTCAGCTTCTTCGATTTGAAGACGTAATTGAGCCCGTTCGCGGTAAGGTTGGTGACGACGTTCTCGATCGCGTACGCCGCGTTCTTGCCGCCGCCGGCGCCTCCGCCGAGGAAATAGGCGCCGCCCGCGGCGACCGAGTTGACTACGCCGCGCGCCGCTTCGGTGACGGCCGAGCCGCGGGTCCAGGTGGTCTCCTCGCCGGTAGATGAGGTCTTCGTGAAACTCGAGCCGACGTCGGCGAGTTCGAGCGAATTGCCCTTGCCGTCGTAGTAATTGTAGTAGGTCTGTCCCGACGAGGAAGTCTTGTTGACGGTGGTCGCGCCGGACTTGAGATTGACCCAGTCCATGCCCGACTCGACGCCGTCGGTTAGCGAAATTTCGATAATCACCGTCTCGATCAGGACCTGGGAAAGCCGGACGTCCATCGACTCGATGATCTGATGAAGGGTCGGCATATCCTCCGTACGCGCCATTACGACGAGGCCGTTGATTCGCTTATCGGCGAGAACGGTCACGTTGTCCTTCGAGAGCTCCCCCGCCTTCGACTCCCCCGAGCGCTGGTTCGCGGGCGTCTGGGGCTTCGCGGGCGTGGTGCGGTTCTGCGTCACGTTCGAGCTCGTACCGGCCTTCGAGTTCTGGTTCTTCGACCCGGAAGTCGAATTCTTCGAGCTCGCGGAATTGCCGATAAGGTCGTTGATCATGTCCGAGACGTCTTCGGCGTTCGCGTATTTAAGGCGTATCACCTCGACCTTCACGTCGGGCGTCGTCTCGACATCGAGCGCTTCAATAACCTTGTCGAAGAAGTCCATGTTGGCCTTGCTCGTGACGATGATGAGCTTGTTCGAGCGCTCGTCGGGAACGATCAAAACGCGCCCGCGGATCATGCCGCGGTCGGCGTCGGAAATCGAGGAGACGATCGACTCGAGCGTCGCGGGGGCCGCGGGCGTGTTCGCGCCGGCCGGCGACTTGAGAAGCGAGCGCGCGGGCGTCGCGGGCGTCGCGGACCCCTTCTGGTTCGCCGCGGTCTGCTGGGTTTTCCCGTCCTTCTCCTGATACTTCATCGCGTCGTCGACGATTTTCTGGAGCGCCGTCTGGATTTCGCTCGCGGAGGCGTTCTTGATCTGGCGGACGAACACGGTCTCAAGAACCGGCGTCGCGATATCGATCGCCTGCGCGATCTGCAGCATGCGGTTGATGTTCTGCTGGGTGTCGGTGACGAGAATCGAATTCGTGCGCTCGAAAACCTGAAGGAGACCGCTGTCGGTCTTGAACCCTTCGAGCGCCTTCTCCGCCTCGTCTTTCGCCGAGATGTTCTTGAAGGGAATCATCACCGATACGACGTTCCCCGAATCCCTGAGGCGGCCGTCGGGGTTCATATCCTCGGGGTTCATGTAGAGCGGGATACCTTCCTTGCGGGCGTTCTTTCTCGCGACCGCGCGAAGGAAGTTGTCGCCGTAATCCTCGAGGTGGACGCCGTTCATTTCGAGCGCCACTCTCAGCGCTTCGATCTGATCCGCTTCGGTAAGAACCTGGCCCGCGAGCGACTCGAGGGTTATGGTAACGTTGTTCGGGACGCCCGGATCCTTGAGAACGGTTCGCCCGACGAGCCGGCCGTACACTTTAAGAACGAGATCGAGCGACGCGTCGCGGAATTTAAGCGCGACCTGAGCCTCCTCGTCGGTCTTCTCCTCGGCGGCCGAAGCGAACGCCTCGCCGCTTTCGCCGGTGACCGGCGCGGCCGGAGCGTTCGACGCGGCGGCGCTGCGCGCGTTCTTGCGGATGTTGCCGAGAAGTCCCTTGCCAGGCGACCCGAAAAGAGAGCCCGCGAAAGCGGCAAGGGTAAAGAACCACAATATCTTCGAATTCATCTTCATAAAATCTTAATCCTCCTTCTTCCACATGTATGCGCAGGTGATTCCGAGCGATCCCTTCAGGAAGCCTTTCTTGTTACTGGGCTTGAATTGGATCGTCTTCACGTCGAACATTCCCGAATCGGTGTTCTCGAGTTCGTGAATGAACCGGACGAGCGATTCGAGCGACGCTTCCCAGCTTTTCACCTGAAGCGGAAGCTCGATGACCTCGCCGCGTTTCTCTACCTTTTCGGAAGAAAACTGAGTGTAGGCGACGTGGTGATCCTGAGCCATCGCGCCGATCTTGCGCGACCACGCGGTATCGGTCGCCTCGCCCTCTTCGAACATGGGCATCCGGGAACGCTCGTTCTCATAGCTTTCGTCCCATTGCCTGCGTTCCGAAATCAGCTCGCATTCCGAAAGATATTTCGCCTTCGCCCTCGCGTACCCGTCGCGGGCGCGCTTCCAGGCGTCCTTCTGCACCGTGAACGCGAGCGCTCCGGCGACGAGATAGAGTACCGCCATCGCTCCGATCGCGAGAACGGCTTTGTCCTTAAGCGTCATTCCACCGCTCATCAGAGGCTCTCCCTTAGTTGCTTTTCTTCGTCGCTCAGCCACAGGCAGACGATTTCACTCGTCCAGCGTCCCTTGACGTTCTTCGGCGACGCCGGCTTCACCTCGTCGAAAATCGGTTCGCGCGTCTCGTCGCCCGCGCTTTCGGGATCGGCGCCTTCCTCGGGCTCGGAGCGGTAGATCACGGCCGCGTTCGCGAGCGCGTCCTTGAAGTCGTAGATGATCGTGTCGGAATCGGCCTCGACCGTAAAGCGCACGCTCTCGCCGCGCTTGAAATTCCAGCCGGTGAGCGTGGCGCCCGAGGGGAGACGGTCGCTTACGAGCTTCAATATCTCGAGCGCGCCGCGGTCGCGGTCGGAATATTTCTGAATAAGCTCGACCTTGTTCTTCGTCTCGCTGACGATCTGGAATTTCTTCTTATGCTCTTGGCAAAGAGCGCGCTGGTGGTCGGTCATGAAACCGAAAACGATCGGCACGCCGAAAAGAACCGCCATCACGAGGAGCCAGATTCCGCCCGCGATCGAAAGTCCCTTCACGAGCTTAGCCTTGAAGCGCGATTCTTCGAGAACCTCGCGCCAGCTCGCGGGCAGCGCGTCGAGCGTGCCCGCCTCGACGGCGCGATCCGATACGCCGCCTATGCCCTCGACGACGGGAACCTGATTCCCGTCCGCGTCCGTCGTCGTGGCGACGGCGATTCGCCGCACGGGGGCGAACTCCGCAATCGCGCTCTCGTCCATGTCACCGACGATGACGATTTCCTCCAGGTTCTTCGCCCCGCCGAAATCCTCGGCTTCAAGGAGGGTAAGCATAAGCTCGCGCTTGAGCGCCTCCGAGGCGGATATCGCGCGGAGCGCGACCGGAACGCCGTTATCGAGCACGAAAAGCGAAATGCAGTCGACGTCCTTCAAGAGAACCGCCCGCCGGATATCAGCGCGCCCGTCGTCGATTTTCGCCCAGAGTTCGCGGATCCAGCCGAGTTCGAGAATGTCTATCCGCTTCGGGTTGAGTTTCGCCGCGTCGAGCGCGGAACCGATATCCTCGGCCGCGCTTTCGGGGAGCGCCGCGGCGAGCACCGTGAGCGAGCCGCCTTCGCCGTCATCGGCGATCGCCTCGCAGCTGACCGTAAGCCCCTCGTCGGGATACGGGCTCATCGCCGCTAGAATCGGCGTCGCGAACGCGACCGGATCCTCGCGGTTCTCCGCGGGAACTCGTACGAGTTTCACGAGGAGCCTTGAAAGCGGCAACGCGAGAACGGCCTCGGAAGACGCCTCTTCCGAGCCCTTCAAGCGAAGCTCGCCGCCGACAAACGCGGCTATCTGAACACTATCTGCCATGCTTTATGGTATTATATCAAAAAGTGCGGTAAATCCGCCACCCGCGGCGCAAGCCTCGAGTCGCGGCCACCACTTGAGAATTATGCGGCAGGTCTCGAGTCGTGACAAAGTTTATTCCGGAATTCCGGCCGCGCGCGCATCCCTCGCCACCAGCTCGCGGTAAAAAATCGCCGTACCGAGGGTCACCTGCGTGCTGAAAACGGCGACAAGCGCGATAAACGCGAGAAGAGCAACGACCACCACGAGCGAACAGGCGAGAATAATCAGGTAGCATACCGCCGATTCCCCGTCTTTGGCCGCGATTGCCGAGAGGATAATACCGACGACCGCGGCGTATCCGGCGAAGAGCGGAATCGCGATGACGAGGACCTGGCGCCAGAACGAGCACTGGAAAAGGAACAGATTCCACTTCTCGCCCTTCATGAGCCGCCCGCTTTCGGCGAGGCACTTCCCGGCGGACCAGTCGGAATGGTCGCTCTTCACGAACCAGGCGAGAATGTAGCGGTAGAACGCGATAATGCCGGGAATATACAGAAGGCAGCTCCAGAGCATGATCTGAACGATTTCCCTTACGAAAAGCCACCACATCCCGAGCGGCATGCGGAAGCCGGCGAACACCCCGTCGAACGCCGTCGATTTATCCTCATGCCGCGCGGCGCGAAGATGAGCTCTCGCGGTACCGAACTTCCCGATCGCGGCGACTATCCAGAGAATGAACAGCTCGAACATGGTCGCGCCTACGACATGCAGGACGTAGTACGGAGAGCGCTCGATGTTCGGTTCGCGATTTTCCTTTCGCGCCGACGCGACTTCGGCCTGCACGGTCTGGACATCGGATATGGAAGAAATCGTGTAGGCGACGGAAGTCATCGTCTGCACCCCGAAGTTGATCATCGTGAAGATGAGTCCGATCGCGAAGAGACGGAAGAACCACCCGCCCTTCCACATAAGGTTCCAGGACTCGACGCGACGTTCTTTGTTGGACTGCATGATGCTTTATCCTTTGACGATTAGAGGTTGGGGTTGTCGAATTCGTGAACGACGTCGAGGAGCTGCTCGGCGAGATCGGGGTCGGTCTCGAAGATGTTCTCCTGTTCGGCGAAAGAGTAGTTGTCGATATTCGCCTTTACGCCGATTACGCGGTCCTTCTTCGGCTTCTTCGTCGACTTGAAATTCTTCTCGTTGTCGAGGAGGCCGTAATTGACGAGGTTCTGGAAAATGTCGCGGATATGATCGGGGTTCACGTGGACGCGCTGGGTCTTGATCCTCTCCCAGCCGTCGGAATCGCTGCGCTTCGCAAAATCGTTCGAGATAAGTTCGCTCGTCCCCTTCTTGAGTTCGACGAGCCCGTCGCCGGAAATGCGAACCGCGGTGCGCTTGATCGGCTTACGGTCCGTTTTGTAGTAGTGGATCTCGACCCAGTTGAGCTTCGAGTCCTGAACCGTGATGTAGGGGTTGACCCAGAACGGACCGCAGCCCGAGAACATGAAACATGAAACATGAAGCATGAAGCATGCAATGAGGAGAGTTAAAATTCTCTTGAGCATATGAGTCCCGTTCCGTAGAGAGTTAGAGTTGGGTCGATAGTGAAAGGTAAATCGAGCGAGCGAAGCGCCCAGCGCGCGAAGCCGCCCGTCGCGACGAGGCGGAAGTCCTCGCGGAAATTCCGCTTGAGCTCCGCGACGATTTCGCGGACCATGCCGCGGTAGCCGACGAGGGCGCCGAAGCGCATCGCCTCCTCGGTCGAGCGGCCGATTTTCGGCGCGCGCCCGGTGCCGAGTTCCATCCGCGGGAGTTTCGCCGTCCGCTCGAAAAGATAATCGCGCATGAGCGGGAATCCGGGCGCAATCACGCCGCCGCGCCAGACGCGGTCGCGCGTAACGACGGCCGCGGTGAGCGCCGTTCCGAAATCCATCACGAGGACCGGCGCACCGTAACGCTCGACCGCCCCCGCCGCGTCCGCTAACCGGTCCGCGCCGATCGTCTCCGGTTTCGGATAATCGAGCTTGAGCGGGAAAGCGGTGTATTTGACTTCACGAAACGGAAGGCAGAGTTCCTTCGCCAGCTTTCTCCACTTCTCATCTTCCTTCGGTACAACCGAGACGTAGGCAATTCCGTCCAATCCCGCACCAGGCACCAAGCACAAGGCACTAAGCACGTTCGATGCTTCCTCGAAGCCGCCGTCACAGTGGGAAACCTTGCTCACGCGGCCGCCGGACCAGAGTCCGACGGCCGTGGAAGTGTTGCCGACATCTACGACGGCGAGCTTTAAACCGCGCGCCATTCGAGCGAGAGATCGATCGAGCCCTGGGAGTGGGTGAGGCAGCCGAGCGAAATCGCGGTGACGCCGGTCGCTGCGACTTCCTTCGCGCGGTCGAGCGTGATCCCGCCCGACGCCTCGGTCTTCGAAATCCCCTTGCACATCTTGACGCACTTCTTCATGTCCGCGACGGACATGTTGTCGAGCATTATCCACTCCGGCTTCGCCTTGAGCGCGCTCGCGCACTCGCGGAGCGACTCGACCTCGACCTCCACGTCGAGCTTCGGGAAAGCCTTGCGCGCGGCGACGACGGCCTCGTCGAGCTCGTCGGGGTTCCCGCCCTTCCAGAGCCGACGGTGGTTGTCCTTCATGAGAACGCGGTCGTACATCCCCATACGGTGGTTCGTACCGCCGCCGCAGGTCACCGCGTACTTCTCGAAGACGCGAAGTCCGGGCGTCGTCTTCCGCGTATCGAGAATGAGCGTACCGTACTTCTTCGTCGCGTCGACGAATTTCCTCGCGAGCGTCGCGGTCGCGCAAAGACGCTGCATGAAATTGAGCGCCGTTCGCTCAGCGGCGAGAATCGAGCGGGCCTTCCCGCGGAAGACGAGAATCGGCTCCTTCGGCGCGACGGTCGAGCCGTCGGGCTTCAAGATAGTCACCTTGATCTTCGGGTCGACCATCCTGAAGACGGCTTTCGCGACGGTCGCGCCAGCGACCGTGCACCCGGTGCCCTTCGAGTAGATTTCGCCCGTCGCGACCGCGTCGGGGTCGACGAGCGCCTCGCTCGTCGCGTCGCACCATTTCGTCTTCTTCGCGTCGGCGGCGTCGGCGAGGTCTTCGTTCAAAGCGAGACGAACCGCGGCCTGGGCGCGGGTAGAACGCATCACGTCTTTCATAACGCGACCCTTTCCGAACTCGTCAGGCGAACTGGAGGAAGCCCCAGTGCCCGTACAGAAGATAGACGAGCATTCCGGCGACTCCGAGCGCGATGACCGCGGCGATTAGCGCGACGAGCGAAGCCACGCCGCCGCCTGCGCTCTGCTTCTTCGCGTCCGCGGCGGGCGCGTCGAGTTTGAATCGATCCGCGATCGTCGCTCCGCCCGCAGCGGCCGGAGCCGCCGCCGTCGTCGGAGCCTTAGGTGAAGTTTTAAGTTTCATGCTTACGATTTTACCAAAACGTTATGTTCAAGTAAATAGGCGTCTATTTTCACGACGAGGCCTGCGCGCGGAAATTACTCGCTCAGCACCGGCGCCGGAAATAATCGCGCGTCGCGCGGCCGACAACCGGCGCGAGGAGGACGAGCGCGACGAGGTTCGGGAAGGCCATTAGACCGTTGAAGACGTCGGCCATGCCCCAGACGACCGAGACGGTGAGGTACGGTCCCGTGAAGACGACGAGGACGTAGAGGAGCCGGTAGAGCTTCACGATCCAGCGGCGCTTCGTCCCGAAGAGATACTCGATGCACTTTTCGGAGTAGTAGTTCCAGCCGAGAATCGTCGTGAAGGCGAAGAACGCGAGCGCGGTCATCAGGAAGAAGCTCGCGAGAACGCCGCTCTTCGGGCCGAGGAACGAAAGGCCGCGGCTGAACGCCTCGATCGTGATATCGACGCCCTTGAGACCGAGCGACGGCTCCCACGCGCCGGTGACGACGATCGCGAGCCCCGTCATCGTGCAGATGATTATCGTGTCGATGAAGGTTCCCGTCATGCAGACGAGCCCCTGGCGGACGGGCTCGTTCGTCTTCGCGGCCGCGGCGGCGATCGGCGCCGAGCCGAGACCCGCCTCGTTCGAGAAGATGCCGCGCGCGATGCCCTTCTGCATCGCGATGAAGATCGTCCCGACGACGCCGCCCGTGAAGGCCGAGGGGTTGAACGCCGCGCGGATGATGAGCTCGATCGCCGAGGTGATTTTCGAGAGATTCCCGAAGAGAAGAAAGGCGATCGTGACGATGTAGAATATCGCCATGAACGGGACGACGACGGTCGAGACGGCCGCGATGCGCTTGAGCCCGCCGATCACGACGAGCGCGACGCACGCGGTGACGACGACGCCGGCGATCACGACGGGGACCGAGTAGGTCGTTCCGAAGAGACCGATTCCGGTCGTCATGTCGGCGGGGTTGAAGCCGGGGTCGAAGAAGCGCTGCACGGCGGAGGTGATGCCGTGAATCTGGGTTATCGTGCCGATGCCCATGATCCCGGCGAGGACGCCGAAGACGGCGAAGAGGACGGCGAGCCACTTCCAGTTGCTAATACCGAGTACGCCCTTGAGCCCGCGCTCGATGTAGTAGAACGGGCCGCCGAGAACGCGGCCGTCGGGCGCGACTTCGCGGTACTTGACGGCGAGAAGACCTTCCGCGTACTTCGTCGCCATGCCGAAGAACGCGGCGACCTCCATCCAGAAGAGCGCGCCCGGTCCGCCCGTACCGATCGCGGTCGCGACGCCGACGATATTGCCGGTGCCGATCGTCGCCGAGAGCGCGGTACAGAGGGCGCCGAACTGGCTGACCTCGCCGCCAGCCGGCGTATCGACGTTCTCCTCCTTGTCGAGATCGAACATGATCCGGAAGGCGCGGCGGAGATTGAAGAGATGTACGCCGCGGAGGATGACCGTAAGGAGCATCCCGGTCAAGAGGATCGCGACGATGAGCGGCACGCCCCAGACGACGTCGTCGACGCGTTCGACTAGCGCGGTTAGCGCGTCCATCCAGCCGCTCTCGGCTTCGACCGACTGACTGACGGCCGCGGTGAGAGCGGCCTCCGGCTCGGCGGAAACGGTCTGGAGCGCGGTTTTCGCGCCCCCGACGGTGACAAGGTTGGTGATTGCGTTTGCCGCGGCGAGCAGGAGGTTCATATGAATATCGTATAGAGATTATCAGGCGTTGGCCTTAAGTTCTTTCGCGAGTTTCGCCGCGTCGGAGGCGAGCTTCTCGATCGCCGCCCAGTCGCCCGACTTGATCGCGTCCTTCGGAGCGATCCAGGTGCCGCCGCAGCAGATGATCTCGGGAACGGCGAGGTAGTCGCCGACGTTCGAGAGCTTGACCCCGCCCGTGGGCATGAACTTGACGCCGGTCCAGCGGAACGCGCCGAGAAGGTCCTTGATGTACTTGACGCCGCCGGCGGACTCGGCCGGGAAGAACTTCACCATCTTGCAGCCGAGCGCGAGCGCCTGGCTCAATTCCGACGCGGTAGCGACGCCCGGGCAGAAAGGAACGCCCATCGCGTTCGCTTCGGAAACGATCGCGGGATCGAAACCGGGAGCGACGCACGCTTCCGCGCCCGCCGCGACGGCCGCCTTGAGCTGGTCCTTCGTGAGAACCGTGCCCGCGATGAGAATCGCGCCGGGGACTTCCGCCTTGATCTTCGCGATCGCTTCCGCCGCGCAGGCGGTGCGGAAAGTGACTTCGAGAACGGGAAGTCCGCCCTTCACGAGCGCGTTCGCGAGCGGAACCGCCTTCGTGATGTCGTCGATTACGATTACGGGAATGATGCCGGCGGAGCCGAGCGTCTTGATCATATCCATTTCTTTACTCCTTAGTTAAAAGTTTCGATTGGCTTATACTACCACATTCCGGTCGAACGGGCACTACCCCTTTGTAGGTATGGTTGAAGCGACAGAATCTGCTTCCGGTGTTCACGGGTGGATTATCATATCCGGGAAAACCGGCTCGTCGCCCGGAGTCTCCCCGATACGCTCGACCCACCAGTCGACGCTCGCGAGAAACCGCGTAAGCATTCGCTCCTTCTCAGCGTCGGTCATCGTCGCGGGCCCGTCCTGCCAGAGTACGGGCACTTCGCGTTCGTCATCCCAAGAGAGCGTCGCCTCCTCGCGCAGGAATCTGCCCGCGGCGAGTGACGCGAGCCGCCCGATGTCGCAGGTCTCGCCCGGTTCCACGAGCGCTCGCTCGAGGATATAGCGCCCGTCGCGTTCGAACATTTTCACTTCGGCTCCGTCGATTATCATACCGATACCTCCGTATTTTTATCTGCCGTCAATGCGCCGAGGCGTTCCGCCTCGCGCCGAAAGTCCTTGTCGCGAGTGACGACGCTCACGCGATCAGCGAGCGTCAGCCAGCGCGCCATTCTGAGAAAATCGATCGAGAAGCGATCGGCGCGATGGAGGCCGATGCCGCCCGTGTAGGAAACGCGGAGGCGCCGGTCTTCGCGCGACGATTCGTACTTCCCGTCGTAGACGATCCAGACGAAATCCGCGGGGTGCGCGTCGAGATGGGCGCGCCAGTTCTTTTCGAGCTCCTCGCGGCTCGCGGCGAGCCGGTTCGCGCCGAGGATCAGGTTCCAGCCGTCGACGAGATAGAATCGCGCCCCCGCCGCGAGCGCGCCGAGATCGCGCGCCGCCGCGAGCGCGAGATCGAAATGCTCGCGGAGCGCGGCGTTCTCCTCGCGGAGCGCCTGATTCTCGGCCTTCGCCTTCGCGAGCTCATTTCTCAGCTCGCGGACGTGAATCGCCCTCCCGTCGGCGATGAGGTTCTGGACGTTCATTTCGCGAAATGCCTCCGGTAGTACTCGGTCGCGCCTTCGAGGTCGGAGAATTTCCCGTCGAGCTGCGCTTCGAAAACGGCGTCAAGGATGGGCTTAAAATCCGGTCCGGGGCTCCGACCGAGCGCGATCAGATGGCGACCGAGGAAGATCGGTTTCGGCGCGGCGGCCGCGACGGCGAGGCGCTCCGCTTCGCGCGCGAGCCACTCGAGGTGCTCCGGCTGAGGCGGGAACGGCGGTCGCCCGCGGTCGTCCGCGGCGGCGACGCGGAGGAGCCGATCGATCCGCCCGACCTTAGCGGCGAGCCGGCGGATCGCGGAATCGGTCGAGTGCGACTTCCACATCGCGAACGGGCGCATGTGAAGCTGGACGAGCGGCGGGACCTCCTTGAGGAGCCGCTCCTCGTTCGTGAGCCGGGCGAGGAACGCGCGCGTCGGCGCGACCCCGGCCTCGTCGTGACCGCGCGAGACGATCCGGTCCTTCTTCGAGTCGAAGCGCGTGCAGGCGGGTTTCCCGAAATCGTGGCAGAGAACCGCGAGCGCAACGAGCAGATTCTCTTCGTCCTCGCCCGGATATTTCTCGTCGCGTTCGCACGCGAAGGCGTCGAGACAGCAGAGCGTGTGGTTCCAGACGTCGCCCTCGGGGTGCCATTCCGGCGCCTGTTTGCACCCGATCAGCGCCGCGAGCTCGGGGTAGTATTTCACCCAGCCGGTCGCCCGCAGGAACTCGAGCCCGCGGGAAATCCGAACGCCCTTCACGAGGAGCTTCGACCACTCTTCCATGAGCCGCTCCGGGGCGAGACCCTCGGGCGTCATCGCGCGGCAGATTTCGATCGTCTCCGGCGCTGGCTCGAGGCCGAAGCGCGCGACGAACTGCATTCCGCGGAGAACGCGGAGCGGATCCTCGGCGAACTTCGGCGAGACGTGGCGGAGGACTTTCGCAGCGAGATCCTCGCGCCCGTGATACGGGTCGATGAGCTCCTCCGCGAGCGGATCGAAATACATCGCGTTTACCGTGAAATCGCGTCGGCTCGCGGCCTCGGGAATCGAAAGCTCCGGATCGGACGCGACGAGAAAGCCGCGGTGGCCGAGCCCGCGCTTCGATTCGCGGCGCGGGAGCGAAACGTCGATATCGAAGCGCTTCAGTTTGAGAACGCCGAACGAAACGCCGCAGGAATCGAAGTCGAATTTCCCGCGCAGGGTCTCCTGAAGTTTTTCGGGCGCGAGATGGTAGACTTCGAGGTCGACGTCCTTTACGCTTTTCGCGCCGAGGAGCATGTCGCGGACCGCGCCGCCGACGATGTAGGCGCGGCCGCCCGCCGCGGCGACGAGCCGCGAGACCTCGAGAACCGCCGCGAAGAGTTTCGGCTCGACGGCCGCGCGAAGGTCGATTTTCTCCATCACGCGACCCTGCGGGAGGCGGCCATCGAGAGCGATACCGCGAGAAGAACGAGCGCGACGCCGAGCGCGAGCGGAATCGGGAAGCGCTCGTCCCAGCGCTCGAAGATATCGACGTCAAGCTTCGTCTTCTCGAGCCGGTCGATTTCGTCGAGCGCCTTTTCGAGCGCCTCACGGTCGTCGACCGGGAAGTAGACACCGCCAGTCTTTTCGGCGATCGATTTAAGCTGACCTTCGTCGAACGCGAGACCGGCCTGGCGCGTCACGATCCAGCTGCCGTCGCGGCGCTGCTGCGGAAACGGAACAATCTGGGAGTGGGTGCCGATGCCGATCGCGTAGACCTTGATACCGAGCTTCGCCGCGGCGTCCGCCGCCTCGTCGGGCTCGACGGCTCCGGTATTGGAAAGTCCGTCGGAAAGGAGAATGACGATCTTCGAAGTCGGCTTCGCTTCCTTTAGCCGCGCGAGCGCGGTCGCGAGACCGTCGCCGATCGCCGTCCGCGCCTCGTATTCGGTTCCGATCGGGTTCCCGTTCTCGTCGACGGGCTGGCTCGGAATCTCGACCCCGCGAAGCGCGTTAAGAAGCGCGTCGTGGTCGGCGGTAAGCGGGCAGACGGTCGCCGCGTAAGTCGCGAACGAAACGAGCCCGATGAGATCGTCGGGACGCTTCGAGACGAATTCGCGGAAGAGCTCCTTCACGACCGCGAGACGCGTCGTATCGAAGGAATATTCCTCCCCGCGCGGCGTGAGGTCGAGTGCGCGCATCGAGTCGGAGACGTCGACCGTCATCGCGATCGCGATCGCGTCGACGTCGCGCCGCCCGCGCGCGATCGCGTCCCGCGGACGCGCCGCCGCGACGACGGCGAGCGCGAGCCCGGCGAGGAGAATCCACGGCGAAAGCGCTGCGAGATACGCGCGCAGACCGGCGGTCTTCTTCGGGAGATACAAGGTCGCGGAAAATTTCACCCCGCCGCGGCGGCCGCGACGGAGTAGCCGCCACGCCGCGACGGCGAGCGGAACGAGGAATAGAAAAGCCCACGGGCAACCGAACGCAGCGAAAATCATTTCGTATCCTTCTCCTTGCGCCTGGCCATTATCGAATCATCCTTCGCGATGTACACTCTCGCGCTCTCGGTCGCGCTCGTCGCGGTATCGATCGTCGCCTCCACGCCGGCGAACTTGACCATATCCGACTTGCGGAGGAAGTCGATGAGTTCGTCGAGCGTCGACTTCGGGAAGCCCGGAGCGTTTCGCGTAGCGTCGAAGAATTCTTCGGTCGTGAGGTGCGGCGCTTTCACGCCGTGGCGGCGCTGGACATAACGCCGGACGACGAGCGTCAGTTCGACGTAGAAATCCTTGTATCGCCCCTTCGCGGGCAGATCGCGCTTGAGGAGCCGGTCGAGCTCGACCCATGCGCGCTCGATCGGACTCATGCGATGCTCCTTCAGCTTCCCGAGAAGGAAGCGGACGAGATAGAAGATTCCGGCGACGGCCGCCGCGAGCGCAGCGAGCGCGAGCGCGATTTTCCCGGCGAGCGACCAGCTCAAGGGGGGCCACTCCTTCCTGAGCTCGACCTCGAAATCGCCGGTCACCGTTTCGCGCGGCGCAGATTTCTCGAAGCGCACCGGCCCCGCGACGAAGGAAGCGGCGCCTTCGCCGACCGCGAACGGCGCGATCTTGTACTCCTCGGCGCACGGCTCGGGGACGAACTTCCAGACGGCGCGGCGGCGGACCCCGCCGTTCGGAAGCTCTTCGTCGGGTTCGGGAAAGTCCTCGGCGACGGAAAAGCCGCGCGCACGGTCGCGGAGGTCGGGGAGCGGCGCCGCGACGCCCTTCTCCGCCGTGAGCTCGAGCTCGACGACGACGTTGCGCGCCGGGTCGACGACGGTCGATTCGCTTTCGAGCGAAAGCGAAATTCCGCCCTGCGAAAGGGAGAGGAGCGCCACCGCGAATAGCCCGTAAAGCGAGGTCATTTTACTGCGCGATTCCGTTCTGCTGGGCGACGAGGCCGTCGGCGCCGTACATCTTCCGGAGTTTCGGCTTTTCGATCTTGCCGGTCGGGTTGCGCGGTACTTCCGCGAAGATGAACTTGCGCGGGCGCTTGTAGCGCGGAAGATCGAGGCAGAAGTCGGTGATCTCCGCCTCAGTGAGCGTCATTCCTTCCTTCACCGAGACGATCGCCGCCGCGATTTCGCCGAGGCGCGCGTCGGGGAGGCCGATCACCGCGACGTCCTTGATCGCGGGATGGGCGCGGAGGAAGTCCTCGATCTGGACGGGGTAGAGGTTCTCGCCGCCGGTGATGATCACGTCCTTAGCGCGGTCGACGAGATAGATGAAGCCGTCGCGTTCCTCGGCCATGTCGCCCGTGAGGAGCCAGCCGCCCGGTTTAAGAATTTCGTCCGTCGCGGCCTTGTTGTGGTAGTACTCCTTCATTACGCCGGGGCCGCGGAGCGCGAGCTCGCCGACCTCGCCCTTCTTCACTTCCGTGAAATCGGGGTTGACGATCTTCGCCTCCCAGCCGTAGCCGGGAACGCCGATCGCGCCGACGTGATCCGTGTTCTCGATTCCGAGATGGACGGCGCCGGGGCCGGTCGACTCGGAAAGCCCGTAGTTCGTATCGTAGTCGTGATGGGGGAAGACCGCCTTCCAGCGCTTGATGAGAGCGGGCGGAACCGGCTGGGCGCCGATGTGCATAAGCCGCCACTGGTCGAGATGGTACTCTTCTATCTTCACTTCGCCGCGGTCGATCGCGTCGAGGATGTCCTGCGCCCACGGAACGAGCAGCCAGACGATCGAGCAGCGCTCCTCCGAGACGCAGCGGATGATCCACTCCGGCTTCACGCCCTTGAGGAGTACCGCCTTACCACCGACGAGGAAGCTCCCGAACCAGTGCATCTTCGCGCCGGTGTGGTAAAGGGGCGGAATGCAGAGGAAGACGTCGTCCTTCTTCTGACCGTGGTGGTTCTGCTCTACCTTGCAGCTGTGGAGAAGCGCCTTGTGCTGAAGGACGATCGCCTTCGGAAAGCCGGTCGTGCCGCTCGAGAAATAGATCGCGGCCTCGTCGTCGGGACGGTGGTGGAAGCCGGGCGTCGCGGACGACGCGTAGCGGACGAGCTTCGAGTAGCTCTCGGCGAAGACCGGGCAGTCGTCGCCGACGTAAAGGCGCGTGCGGACGCGCGGAATCCGGTGGGCGATCTGCTCGACGCGGCCGGTGAATTCGGGGCCGAAGACGAGGACGTCGGAATCGGACAGCTCGAGGCAGTACTTGATCTCGTCCGCCGTATAGCGGAAGTTGAGCGGCACCGCGAGGCAGCCCGCCTTGAGCGCGCCGAAGTAGATCGGGAGCCACTCGAGGCAGTTCATCAGGAGGATCGCGACCTTGTCGCCCTTCGTGTAGCCGCGCGAGAGGAGGAAATTCGCGAAGCGGTTCGCCTTTTCCTCGAACTCGCGCCAGGTGATCTCGCTCCGGAATTTCTCAATCGGGCTCGCCTCGATGAGCGACGCCTCGCGCCAGGTCGTATGGCGCGACTCGAGTTCCTGCGGGTTGATCTCGACGAGCGCGACGTCGCTGGGCCATTCGGCCGCGTTGCGCTCCAGAATCTCGGTGATATTGTCAAATTCGGTACGCATGACTTCTCCTTCAAAAAAAAGTTATTCGCCGATGAACACGCGGCGACCTTCGACGCGCAGACGGCCGGCCGCGAGATGGCGGAGCGCCTCGGGGTAGGCGATATGCTCCTGAACCTGAATGCGCGCGTGAAGCGTTTCGGGCGTATCGTCCTCGAGAACGGGGACCGCCTTCTGGACGATGATCGGGCCGGAATCGGTCCCGGCGTCGACGAAATGAACGGTGACGCCCGCGACCTTGCACCCGTAATCGAGCGCCTGGGTCCAGCTGTGAACGCCCGGGAACGCCGGCAGGAGCGCGGGGTGGATGTTGAGAACGCGGTTCGGAAACGCGGCGAGCAGTTTCGGCTTCACGATTCGCATGAACCCGGCGAGAACGACCGTGTCGACGCCCGCCGCCTTCATGATCTCGATCGCGCGGTCTTCGGCCGGACCTTCGAGTTTCGTCTTCCACGGTGCGCAGTCGAGATATTCCGAGCGAAGGCCGTGCTTACGGCCACGGTCGAGGATTTTCGCGTCCGCGACGTCGGCGAGAACGATTTTGATATCCGCGTCGAGCGTTCCCGCTTCGATCGCGTCGACGATTGACTGCATGTTCGAGCCCGAGCCCGAGCCGAGGATTCCGAGGTGAAGCTTCATTTTAAGAGATAAGAGATAAGAGATTAGAGATAAGAGAGTAGAGAGTAGATGGGGAGGGAAGATTAAATCAAGTGATTATCATGATGAAAGAATCGAGCGGGCGGCGGCGAGGGCGCGGCCGCGGTGGGAGATCGCGTTCTTTTCGGCGGGGGAGAGATCGGCGAAAGAGCGGTCGTGGCCGTCCGGGATGAAAAGCGGATCGTAGCCAAAACCGGCCGCGCCGCTCGGCGTTTCCGCGATATGCCCGAAGCACTTCCCTTCGGCGGAATGCTCGGCACCCGCCGGGTCGACGAGCGCGATCGCGCAGGTGAAATTCGCCGTGCGGTCGGCGACGCCATCAAGATTTTTAAGGAGCAGCGCGTTGTTCGCCGGCGTCGAGCACGGCTCGCCCGCGTAACGCGCGGAGCGGACGCCGGGCGCGCCGCCGAGCGCGCGGACCTCGAGCCCAGAATCGTCCGCCATGCACCACTCGCCGCGATGACGCGCGGCGATCGCGCGGACCTTGATAAAGGCGTTGCCGAGAAAGTCGGGCGCGTTCTCCTCGATTCCTTCCGGATCGTCGGCGACGATCTCAAAGTCAGGGAGTATCTCGCCGATTTCTCGGATCTTGTGGGCGTTGTGAGTCGCGACAAAAAGTTTCTTCATTACTACCTGCGCTCCTTCACGGGGAGAAAATCGAGTTTGCGGTTGCGGAAATCGACGGACGCGACGCGGACCTTCATCCGGTCGCCGACGCGCCAGCGCTTCGTTCCCGCGTTCAAGGTCGAAGTCGAGTCGTCGAACGTCACGTACGCGTTCGCGAGGTTCGAGATATGAACGAGCCCCGAGACCGCGATTTCGGGAATCTCGACGAAGCACCCGAACGGCATGCACTTCGAAATCACCGCGTCGTAGACGAGCGGGCCGCCCTCGGCGCCGGAAAGCTGCGCTTCGAGGAGACGGTACTTCTTGATTTCAAGAAGTCCGCGCTCGGCCTCGGTCGCGATCTGTTCGCGCTCGGAGGTATGCTTCGCCCAGCGCTCGAGCATCTCGGGCGGGCGCTTCGCGGTGTTGGGTTTTACGAGATAGTCCGCGAGCTGGCGATGGAGCGTCAGATCGGGATAGCGCCGGATCGGCGAAGTGAAATGGGCGTAGTATTTCTTCGCGAGCCCGAAGTGGCCGATCGAACGCGAATCGTAAACCGCCTTCTTCATCGAGCGAAGAACCATCGTCGACAAGGTCGGATAGAGCGGATGGGTCTTGATCGACTTGAGGAATTTCACGAACGCCTTCGGTTGGGTAAGGTCGCCGGCTCTGATTCCGAGGCCCTTGAGCTCCGTCCGCAACATTTCGATCTTTTCGGGATCGGGGCTTTCGTGAAGGCGCGAAAGGATTCTTATCCCTTTAGTCCAGAGTTCCTTCGCGACCGCCTCGTTCGCGGCGACCATCGCCTCCTCGATCATCTGGTGCGATTCGTCGTAAGGCCGCGTCACGATCCCGGTCATCTCGCCTTCGTCGTCGAGCATCACCTCGGCTTCGGGGACTTCAAGGTCGAGCGCACCTTCGTCAAACCGCGCCTTCCTGAGCTGCTGCGCAAGTTCGCTTATCTCACGTATCGTCTTTCTCGCCTTCTCGCCTTTCACCCCCTCATCTCTCACCTTCTCACCCCTCACCTTCTCACCCCTCGCCTTCTCACCCCTCACCTTCTCACCCCTCAGCACTTTCATCACTTCTTCGTAGGTGTAGCGGGCTTTCGAGTTGATGACCGATTTCGCGAAGGTGCGCTTGATCATCTTCCCTTCCGAATCGAAAGTCATGAAGACGGAAAACGCGAGGCGGTCCTCGCCCGGAACGAGCGAGCAGACGCCGTTCGAGAGCTCTTCGGGAAGCATCGGAATGACGCGGTCGACGAGATAGACCGAGGTCGAACGCCGGTACGCCTCCTTGTCGAGCGCCGAACCCGGCTTCACGAAATGCGAGACGTCGGCGATATGGACGCCGAGAACGCGATTGCCCTTACGGTCCTTCTCGAGCGAAAGCGCGTCGTCGTAATCGCGCGCCGTCACCGGGTCGCAGGTGAAGATGAATTTCTTCCTGAGGTCGAGCCGGTCGCCGTGATCCGCGGCGAGTTCGCGCGCCGCCTTCCTCGCGTCGGCGAGTACGCCCTTCGAAAAGCCCTTCGGAAGTTCGTAGAACCGCATCACCGCGGCCGTGTCCTCGCGCGGCGTTTCGCCGGGCGGCGGAAAAAGAATTTCGTTCATGTATCGATCGAATCCAAAATCATTTCAGAACCGCTTTCAGCGATTCGAGCGTAACCGGCTTGAGCAGTATCCCGGTGAATCCATCCGCGAAATCCTTGCCCGCCACGACGTCCGCCGTCACCGCGTAGACGGGCAGATTCTCGAACCGCTCGTCTGCACGGATCGCCTTCATAAGCTGCTCGCCGCCCATCTCGGGCATCCAGAGGTCGGTGAGAACGACGTCGAACGGCTGATCTTCCGCGATATCGAGCATCGCGAGCGCCTCGCGCCCGTTTTCCGCGACGGCGACATTCGTGTAGCCGAGGACCTTGAGCAGTCCCTTGATGACCGCGGTCCCGGCGGGCGAATCGTCGACGACGAGAATGCGCCGCGTGACGTCGCCGTCCGACTTCGCGGCGAGACGAATCCGCTGAGTGAGCGAGAACTGCTTGCGGTGGTCGGTCTCGAGCGCGGGAACATTCGGGAAAGTGATCGTGAAAGCGGTACCGACCCCGACCTCGCTCGCGATCGAAATCTCGCCGCCCATGCAGTTGACTAAATCGCGTACGATCGCAAGTCCCAGTTCCGCGCGCTCGTCGCCGCCGTGAATCGCGCGATTGCCCGGCTCGTTATGAACGACGGCATCCAGCCGCTCGGGCGGGATTCCCGGACCGGTATCGGAAACCTTGAGCGTCAATTCTCCGCCCGAGTATTTCTCTTCGATGAAGACGCCGCCCTTTTCGGTGAACTTGATCGCGTTCTCAAGAAGATGCGAAAGGATCTGCCTTACCCTCTGCGGGTCGACGACAAGCTCGGGCGCGTAAGGCGTCTCGATCGAAAGCGCGAGATTCTTCCGCTGGGCCGAAAGCTGATGGAACTCCGCGACGTCGCGCACGAGCCGCTGGATATCGGTCGGCACGGGAATGATTTCGAGTTTCCCGGACTCAAGTCTCGAGAAATCAACGACGTCATTCACGAGCGCGAGAAGCGAAGTCGAGCTCGCGAGAATCGAATCAAGCGCGGTCTTGCGCTCGGCGGCGTCCGGGATGCCGAGCTTGAGCATCTGAGCGTAACCGACAATCGAATTGAGCGCAGTTCGAACGTCGTGCGAAAGCGTCGAGAGAAATATATTATCCGAATCGTCCATGCCCAATATTATAGCAAATATAATGAACTATAATCGACCGCACGCAGCACGCTGCACTCAGCACGCAGCGCTAGCCTAGCTTCTTCGTGATCGACATAATGTTGAAGCCGTTCCGTCGCTGATAAGTTACGGGCGACATCGTCTTCTTGACAATCAGGAGCCCGAGTCCTCCGATTGCGCGCTCTTCGGCGGAAAGCGTTACGTCGGGATCCTTGCTCTTAAGCGGATCGAACTCGACGCCGTCGTCGGTGAAAACGATCTTCACGCTTGAAGGATGCTCCGCGCGCTCGACCCTGAGCGACCACTGGTTCGCGCCGGAGTGACGGACGATGTTCGCGATCACCTCGTCGGAGGCGACCATAAGCTGCATCCGTTCCTTCGCGGGCACGTCGGCAAGAGCGACTTCGAGATCGGCCGTCGCCTTCGCGACCTCGGGCATCGTCGCGACGTACGACTTTTCGAGCAGTTTCTCGCCGCCGCGATAGCGGAGCGCGAGCTGAGTGCAGTCGTCCGCCTGTTCGACTCCGCCCGCGTGAGCGATCACTTCCTTCTCCATCTTCGCGCAGAGACCGCCGAGATCGTCGAGACCGGTCCGCTCGACCGCGGCGAGAGCGCGAGCCTCGCCGAAAAGTTCGTCAGCGCGGTTCGGCTGCTCGGTTATGCCGTCCGTGTAGAGATAGATTCCACCGCCAGCGTCGAGCTGCAGTTCGCTTGTCCGGTAGGGAACGCCAGCCATCGCGCCGAGAACGATACCGCTGTGGCCCTTGAGGTATTCCGCCTTCCCGTCCGCGCCGATGACGATCGGCGGATTATGCCCGGCGTTCACATAGGTCACCTTCCCGGAAGCGAGCTCGATTACGCCGGCCCACAGCGTCACGAACATGTTCGCGTCGTTTCCTTCGCAGAGCTGATCGTTCGCCTCGGCGATTACCGCGTCGAGACTTTTCCCCGTCATCGCGAGCCCTTTGATGATCGACTTCGCCTTCATCATGAACAAGGCCGCGGGAACGCCCTTCCCGGAAACATCGGCGACGAGGAAAAGGACCTCGCCGTTGTTGACGAAATAGAAATCGTAGAAGTCGCCGCCGACCGTCTTCGCCGGAGTCATCTTCGCGAAGAGGTCGAACTCCTTCACATCGGGAAACGGCGGGAAAGTCCGCGGGAGCGCGCCTGCCTGAATGTTCCGCGCCGTCATCATTTCCCGCGCGGCCTGGGCCTCGATCTTCCGCTTCACGTAGCGCGAAATCAGGAACGCGGCGAGCGCGATCACGAGGAAAATCGCGATTGCGACGAGCGTCGTCGAAAGCGCGAACTGAATGTCGCGCTCCTCGGCCGCGTTCGCTTTCGGGATCATGCCGTAAGTGTCGAAACCGAAAATGTCGCGTTTTTTCCAATAGCAATTCCTGACGGCGGTATCGTCCCAGATCGACCCCTCGAGGTCCGCGTCGGTCGCGGACATGACGCGCCCGTTCTTCGAGACGATCGCGAGCGTCCCGTCGTCCCCGACATGCCAGAAATTGAGAATGCCGACGAGCGAAGACTGCACGAGACGCTGCAGCGTCGGAACGAGAGCGCCCGCCTGAACGAAGCCGCCTTCCGGTAGCCAGACGCCCGCGTATTTGCGGATATCGCCATTCAGGGAATTCGGCATCAGCGCCTGCGCGTATTCGCTTTCCTCGTCGAGCAGGCAAAGGAACTCCCCGGCCTGACCGCCGACCTTCCGGAAATCGAGACCTATGTCCTCCGGACGAGCGGAATGGGTCAGAATTCCGTTCGCGTCGACGACGCAGAGCTCGTCGACCCCGAGATCGTCCGCGACCTTGCGAAGCGTCGGGCACGAGAGATCGTCGAGCCCCTTGAGGAGGTCGCGGAATTCCATCGCCTTGCGAACGAGGTGCATATCGACCGTATCGGCGATATCGTCGGCGATATCGTCGAACACCTCGTCGATCTGATGGAGCGCGTCGCGTTCGGCGAGATGCGTCGAAACGAGCCAGATCGGCACCATCACCGCCGCGAGGACGGCGATCGACGCGGAAACAAGCTGAATCGCGAGTCGTCTTTCGGCGGTCATCTCCGTTCCTCCGTCCTGTTCGTTCCGAGCACCTCGTCGATCGCGTCGTTGACCGCGTCGAGAATATTCGTCTTTCCCTTCGCTACCGCGACAGCATATCGCCCACGCGTCTCGAGCGGCGTGATCGCGAACTCGGGATTCAGCTTCACGAAATTCGCAAGCGATGGACGATCGTAGAAAAACGCTTCTATCCGGCCTTCTTTCATCGCCGCGAGCCCGTCGTCACCGCGCGAAAAACGCGTCGGATTGAAACCGTGACGGCAAAGATAGATATCCGCGCAGGTACCGTCGACCGTGCCGAGTTTCATCGTCCCGGCGGTGATCATCGTCGGCACCGGCGTTCCCCTGCGATAGAGAAACACGCTCCCGTCCTGGGCGTAGCTCTTCGAAAAATCGAAATTCCGCTTTCTCGCGTCGGTAACCGTGATCTGGGCGATCGCGGCCTCGATCTCGCCGCGCTGGAGCGCCGGGAGAACCTGCGTGAAGATCATGGGCTTCAGAACAAGTTCGCGACCGAGACGCTCGGCCGCGTTGCGGACGATATCGATTTCGATTCCGCCGAAATTGCCGTCGGCGGTGTAAACGGTATACGGCGGGCACTCGAGCAAGGTAACCCCGACGACGAAATCATCCGCGAATGCGCCGAATGCGGCAATCGCCAGCAGGAAACCTAAATGGAATTTCCGGATCATACATCTAGTCCGATTATGAGTTAACCGATATTCCTCGTCGGCATTCACTACGCCGACTGGGAATGGTCGAGCACTTTGCTCTTAAAGCGTAAGTTTCTCTTTTGCGTTTTTCATACCGAATGACAGCACTTTGCATGAAAAGATAAAATTCTCTTTATCATATCATGCAAAATGACTCATTATGCAAGAAAAGCGTAAAACCCAGTTTTCACTACAACCTGTGGCGTATGTTGTAGTGGCCTCTGCCGATTCCCCGAAAAATCAAGGTAATAGGCAAGGAGTTCTGAACCTCCGACTTCTTGCATCCTAACTCCTTTCATTTGAATATGGATTCGTCGAGCGAGCGGATTGACACGTACTTCCCCTCTCCGAGGACGAGGTGGTCGAGGAGCCGTATCTCCGCGATCTTGGCGAGGGCGGCGAGCCGCTCGGTAAACTTGCGGTCAGCCCTGCTGGGCTTGGGGTCGCCCGACGGATGGTTGTGCGCGACCATGACGGCCACCGCGCCCCACTTGAGTGCCTCCTTGAATACGTCACGGGCGAAGGCCGGAGCGGAGTCCGCCGTGCCGCGAGAGATTCGCAGCGGCTCGCAGATGGGGCAGTTCTTGTTGTTCAACAAGAGTGCGTAGAGATTCTCCTTGTCGTCGCCCGGCGTGAGGACGGTCTTGAACACTTCATAGGCGGCATCTGGATCGGTCACCTTCTTCGAGCGGAGTTCGTCGGGCGTAAGACGGCTCCAGCGACGTCCCATCTCAAACGCGGCGGAGAGTTCAAGGCACTTGACGTGGCCAAGTCCCTTGATCGGGCGGTCGGGGTGGGTCTTGTTCCAGTCCTTGATGCGCTCTTCCAGGGTGCGCCAGTCGCCGGAGACGAGCGACTTCATGGAACCGAACGCCTCGATGAGGCGGCGCGAGAGTTCGATGACGTTCAGTCCGTGAACGCCGGTCTTGAGGAGAACGGCGACAAGAGCCTCGTCAGGGACGAGCGCAGGGTCTGCGGCCCGTTCCATCAGTTCGCGCGGCATGAGTTCGCCGCCGCGTTTGTCAAAGTTGTTCTTGTCGGTCTTTTCCATTGTTATCCAGTGGCGTATATTATACCATTTAACGGGGCTTGGCGATACAAGGAGCTTCAAAAACATCTTGTAGGGCGGTCTATGAGAAGTTCAAGGACGGTACCGTCAAGGACATCTCCGACGAGCTGCCGTTCGAGATTCCAACGACCTGGCGGTGGGTGAGGCTAACTGACATAACCGAGTTCCTTCATCGAGGGAAGTCCCCTGTGTATGTACCCAAGTCTGGATGCCCAATGTTCGCACAAAAATGCAATCAATGGGATGGCATTCACCTGGAGAAGTGCAAGTTCTGTTCTGAAACAAAGTATCGCTCATACCCAGTCGAGTATCATTTGCACGACTGCGATGTAGTGATAAACTCAACGGGGACTGGGACTCTTGGGCGCGTGGGGTTGTTTGTTACAAGAGAACTTGAACAGCACGGTTTCAAGTCCATTGTCCCCGATTCTCATGTCACAATAGTGCGAACGCCAGACGAAACTCTCAATCGCTTCATCTTCCTGTATTTGAGAACGGATTTGATGTGGAAATGGATGAATGAGATCGCAGATGGCAGTACGAAACAAAAAGAGTTGTACACATCGACATTAGCTTTGCTATTGATACCGATTCCCCCGACTCACGAACAGGTGAGGATAATGCGCAAGATCGAAAAGCTGGTGCCGGTTGTCGAGGAGTACGGCAAACTGGAAGAGACGAGGCTTCAGCTCGATGCCGACTTGCCTGCCACGCTTGAGAAATCGATTCTGCAAGAGGCGATACAGGGCAAGCTCGTCCCGCAAGACCCGAACGACGAGCCAGCAAGCGAATTACTGAAGCGCATTGCTAACGAGCGCAAGGCTCTTGTCAAAGCTGGCAAGCTCAAGCGCGACAAGGGAGAGTCCGTCATCTTTCGAGGTTCCGATAGGCTGGCCTACGAGACCCGCAACGGCGAAACTGTGTGCATACAAGATGAGATTCCCTTTGAGATTCCAGACTCCTGGGAATGGGTGAGATTGGGAAGCGTATGTTCAATCGTCCGTGGCTCTGGAATCAAGCGTTCGGAAACGACAGATAGCGGTTCGCCTTGCATACGATATGGTGAAATCTACACAACATACGGCTATTCATTCCAGACCGCAAGATCCTTCACATCCGAGTCTGTGGCAGCGAAATGCCATAAGGCGCATGCTGGCGATGTCCTGTGTACGCTGACAGGCGAGTGCAAAGAGGAGATTGCCAAAGCAACCGCCTATCTTGGCACGGAGGCGATAGCGATAGGCGGCGACCTGGCGCGGATATCAAATCATCCCTACAATCCGATGCTCCTTATCTATTTTATGTTCTCGCCTTTTATGTTGTCGCAGAAGGCAGACAAATCCAATGGAGACATCATCGTACACATTGGCAAAGAGGCGATAGAAAACTTGCTGATTCCGCTTCCGCCAAGATCGGAGCAAGAGCGCATTGTGGCCAAGGTCACAAAACTTTTATCGGCGATAAAGTCCTTCACCACGTGACGACCTTATTACGATGGAGCGTTGGTTGGTGCCGGTGCGTTAAAGAAATACTTTCTGCCACATACGCAAATGTTCGTAATCTTTTGAGACTTCGTTTCACTATCATAGCAGAACTAATGAAAGGATACTGCTATGATAGACATCGAAAAATTCACCGCATTCCTGCGGAAGACTAACAAGTCGGCCAACACGGTTGCCTCGTACTGCTTTGCGGCGAGGCAATACACAACGTACTTTGGAGAGTTCACGAAGAAGAACCTTCTCCTCTACAAGGCGTTCTTGATAGAACGCTTCAAACCGAAAACGGTAAACATCCGGCTTCTTGCCATGAACGCCTACGCGACGTGCATCGCCAGGCCAACATTGAAGATGCCCCTTATCCGTATCCAGCAGAAGCCGTTTCTGGAGAATGTCATAAGCGATGCGGACTACGCCTACTTCAAGCGGAAGCTGAACAACCCGGCGGAACGCTACTGGTATTTCGTCATCCGCTTTCTCGCCGCAACGGGAGCGCGTATAAGCGAACTCCTGCAGCTGAAAGTCGAACACGTCACAGCCGGTTACATCGACATCTATTCCAAAGGCGGCAAGATGCGACGAATATATATCCCGCAGAAACTAAAAGAGGAGGCGTTGTCATGGCTCGCATCACGCGACCAGACTTCGGGTTTCATCTTCATCAACCGAAGCGGCGAACGTATAACTGCGCGAGGCATTGCCGCGCAACTGAAGAAACTCGCCATCAAGTACAAGTTGAATCCTGCGGTCGTTTACCCGCACTCCTTCCGGCATCGATTCGCCAAGAACTTTCTGGAAAAGTTCAACGACATTTCGCTCCTTGCCGATCTCATGGGACACGAAAGTATCGAAACAACGCGCATCTACCTGCGCCGCACCAGCACAGAGCAACGCTCCATCGTTGATAAAGTTGTCACATGGTAGGCTGTTGTTTGAGCTGATTGCAATTGTTAAGAAGCAATGGAATTGCCGAGGCTATACGCCGTTGCTCCGCTAAAGGCGGGATTGGAATAAGCAGGGATGCCAATGTTGACGTGTACAGTTCCTTCTGTTTGGTGCTTCCGTCCGCGTTATTGTTCATCCATTCCCAACAAAACTTTGTGCAAAGGTAATGATAGATGTATTGACTTAGATCATGCAAGGATGTCCTAACCACCGTAACATGAGAATCTGGAACTATTGACAAATAACCATGTTTCGCCAGCTCGCTATCATGAAAGATACCAACCCGGCCAAGAGTGCCAGTACCCGTTGAATTTACTACGACGTCATAATCACGAAGATGGTATTCATCTTGAAATGTTTTGTATTTTGCCTCATCGCAGAATTTACACTTTTCAAGATGAATGCCGTCCCATTGATTGCATTTCTGCGCGAACATGGGACAGTCGGAATGTGGGACATAAGTTGGGGACTTCCCCCTGTGCAGGAAAGTCGTAATGTTCCCCAGCCTCACCCACTCCCATGAGTCGGGGATCTCGAAAGGTATCTCGTCTTGTATGCAAACGGTTTCGCCGTTGCGGGTCTCGTAGGCCAGCCTATCAGAACCACGGAAAATGACGGACTCGCTTTTGTCTCGTTTGAGTTTACCTGCTTTGACAAGGGCCTTGCGCTCGGAAGCGATGCGCTTCAACAGTTCGCTTGCCGGCTCGTCGTTCGGATCTTGCGGGACGAGCTTGCCCTGTATCGCCTCTTGCAGAATCGACTTCTCAAGCGTGGCGGGCAAGTCGGCATCGAGCTGAAGCCTCGTCTCTTCCATCTTGCCGTACTCCTCGACAAGCGGCATCAGCTTCTCGATCTTCGCCACGATTCGTTTCTGCTCGGCGAGGGGCGGAAGCGCAACCACAATACCATTCATTTTCTCCTGATTCATCTTTGGTTGCGCCGTACCTGTAATGTACGGCGTAAGAGGAATGGCATTAATGAATGTTTCCAAATATTTCAACAGGTCAAATTCAATGGCGTCAATCACATGGGCGTGGTTGTTCACCCAATATTTCCCAGATGCGATGAACGCAATTGGCGTAGAGCGGGCAAGAAGGTTCGCACCATCCTCCCCTACAAGAAGAAGTGGTTTGTCAAAGAGATACTTGTCCACCTTGTCGATTACACCTGACGCCCCATAATAATCGAAGTTTTTTGCAAGGTACGAACGTTGATCCTTTGACAGCGGGATGCGTTCCGCATCACGATTTAAAGTCACATCGCCAAATCGTACCCACCGCCAGGTCGTTGGAATCTCAAACGGCAACTCGTCGGAGATGTCCTTGACGGTGCCGTCCTTGAACTTCTCATAGACCGCCCCATCAGAACCAGTGACGATTTCAGAGGGGTTTTTGTCCTTCTTGATCTTGCCGGCTTTGACGAGCTTCGCTTTCTCCGCCTTGATGCGTTCAAGGAGGACGCTTGCCGGTTCGTCGTTCGGGTCCTGGGGCACGAGTTTCCCCGTGACGGCGAGTTGGAGAATGGACGCCTTTAGTTCCTTGGCTGTCATGTCATTCTCCCATGTTCTCATCCAACAATGCATCGATCTTTGCAAGGACGGCGTCGATCTTGGCATCCACCTTGCCGCGCTCCTCGCGGTAGCGGGCCATGAGTTCCTTCGGCGGCAGAAGCTCGTCCTGCTTGACCGGGAACTTGCAGAGGTCGAGATTGCACTTCCCCTCCAGAATCTCCTGCGCGGTGAAGCGGCGCGACTTGTCGCCGATATCCTCGCCGACAATCTCCTTGCGGTCGTTCCACCAGTCGATGATTGGCTGGCAATGCTCAAGGCGCATGGGCTTGGTCTTGGAGAAGTGCTTAATGCCCTCCGGCATGTCGAGACGGTAGAACCACACGTCCTTCGTGACGACCGTGCCCTCCTCTGGCGTAGCCTCCGGGCGGTCGAAGAAGATGATGTTCGTGGCGATGCCCGTGTATGGCGAGAAGATGCTTCCGGGGAGGCGGATCACCGTGTGCAGATTGAACTCGCGCAGCAGCTTCTGCTTGATGGCAAGTTTCGCGCCGTCCGTGCCGGACATGAATCCGTCCGGGATGATGACGCCGGCGCGTCCGCCGCGATTGAGACGCTGCATGATGAGCAGAATGAAGAGGTCGGCGGTCTCGGATGTCTGGAACTCCGACGGGAAGTTTGACTTCACGCTCGCCTCGGTACTGCCGCCGTAGGGAGGATTCATGCCGATCACGTCGCAGTCCGGCTTCCAGTCCTTGAGGCGCTTTCCAAGGGAGTCCATGTGGCGGATGTTCGGCTCGTCGATGTTGTGAACAAGGAGATTCGTGATGCTCAAGAGGTACGGGAGCGGTTTCCATTCCTGTCCAAGGACGGCAGTCTGGAGCTTTGCGCGGTCGGCTGTATTCTTGACCTGTGCGTGGAGGTGGTTCAGCGTCGAGACGAGGAATCCGCCCGTGCCGGACGAGAAGTCGCCGAACCTCTCGCCGAGCTTCGGATCGAGGCGCGAGACGATGAAGTCCGTAAGGGCGCGGGGCGTGTAGAACTCGCCAGCGTTGCCCGCGCTCTGGAGGTCTTTGAGAATGCCCTCGTAGATGTCGCCGAAGGTGTGCCGGTCTTCGGCGTCGGAGAAGTCAATCTCGTCGATGACGTTCACGACCTGCCTGAGTAGGATGCCGTTCTTCTGGTACTGGTTGAGGTCGGCGAACACCTCGCGGACGATTGCCTGGCGCATGGGCGTCTCCGGCGTGACGACAATGCCCTTGAGCGCGGCGAAAAGCTCGTTGATGAACGCGAGGAGCTCTTCGCCCGTGAGGGCGGTGCCGACATCCTTGCCGTCGGCGTCCTTCGCGTGAGCCCAATTGCGCCAGCGGTACTTTTCGGGAATGATGGAGACGAACTTGCGCTTGGCCTTGTAAGCCTTGTACTCCCATTCCGTCTCCTGTGCGTCATAGACTTTGAGGAAGAAGAGCCAAACCATCTGCTCGATGCGCTGGGCGTCGCCGCTGATGCCTGCGTCGCGGCGCATGATGTTCTGAAGACGCTTGATGAGGTTTTGCGTTGCCATTGTTGCTATGCGACCTTTCTGTAAAGTTCATTTTCGAGTTCGCGCACCGCCTTCTCGAAGTTCTCCGGCCCGCCGAAGAACGCCACAAGCTTAGATGGCGTTCCTATGGCATCCAGCGGCGGGATGTCGAGGATGCTCTCGCTTTCAAGTTCCCGGACGCCGCCGTCGGCATATTTGTCGAGCAAAGTCTCAAGTATCTGACGCGCCTTGCCCTCGTACTTCGCAAGGTAATTGCGCTTCTTCACGTTGTCAGCGCGCTCGCGGCGCGTGAGCGGCTTCTGGTCGAAGGCGAGATGGAGGATGATGTCGAAGGCGTCCTTGTCGGCGAGGCTCGGGTTCTGCTCCTGCACCTGCTCGATCATGAGCGGCATGTCGGCCTTTTCAAGTTCGTCGAGAATGGCCTGCTTTCGCTCGGCGGCAGACCACCGCCCGATGAAGTCGTCCAGCGAGGCGAACTGTCGCAACACGGCCTTGCGCGTGTAGTCCTTCACGGACATCGTCGTGAGCTTGCCGTCCGCGCCGAGAATCTTCACGACCTCATGGACGATTTTGCAGTCTCCGGGGCCGATGATGTGGAACTTCGTCGGGGTGTACGGTTCCGGAGGTTCCTCCGTGCCGTCCTCCGGCGGTTTCTCTTCCCCGTCGTCATAGCCGACGGAGCCCTTGGTGTCCGCAATGCCGTCGAAGTCAGGGTCGGCGAACTTGGACGTGACGTTGCGGAAGTCGAGGATGTCGAAGAAGAACTTGCCCTTGGCGGCGTTGATGCGCGTTCCGCGTCCGACCATCTGCTTGAACTTGGTCATGGACTCGACTTCCTTGTCAAACACGATAAGGCCGCAGGTCTTGCAGTCCACGCCGGTTTCGAGAAGTTCGCTCGTCGTGACGATAGTCGGATAAGGTTCGTCGGGATCGATGAAGTTGTCGAGCTGCTTCTTGCCTGCAGCGTCGTCGGATGTGATGCGCATCACGTAGCGGCTGTCCTTCTTGCATTCGTCGGGATTCAGCTGGACGAGGAGATTTCGCATCTCCAGCGCCTCCTCCTGGTCTGGGCAGAACACGATTGTCTTCGTCTTGCGCCCTATGGCGTGGAGCATCTTCGTGATCCGGCGGGCGACGATCTGCCGACGGACGTTGACGGCGAGCTTGCGCCCCATGTCGGCGCGATTGAAGAGCCGCTGGTCGATCAGGTAGTCGTAGAGGTCTTTCTCGTCCGGGTCCGGCTTCCAGCCTTCGAGGTCGATGTTGAGGAACGACTGCGTGACGCGGTACGGCGCGAGGAAGCCGTCCGCGATGCCCTGCGCGAGGGAATAGATGTAGAGCGGCTCGCCGTTCGTCTCCTTGCAGAAGTAGTCGAGATTGTCCGCGCCCTCTATGGACTTCGGCGTGGCGGTCATGCCTATCTGCGTGGCGGACGAGAAGTATTCGAGGATGCGCTTCCATTCCGAATCATCGCGGACGCTCCCGCGATGGCATTCGTCGACGATGATGAGGTCGAAGAAGTCAGGCGCAAGCGATTCGTAGGGCTGCTTCGTCTTCGAGACGTCGATCTCCGCATCGGGCTTCTGCGAGGACTTGTCGTATTCCACCCATTGGCCGTAGAGCGACATGTATATCTCGAAGGACGAGTCGATGTTCTTCTGCTGAACCTTCGTCATGACCTTCTTGAACGGCTTGAAGTCCTGTGCCATCGTCTGGTCGATGAGAATGTTGCGGTCGGCGAGGTAGAGAATCTTCTTCTTGAGACCGCTCTTATGGAGGCGGTGGATTATCTGAAACGCGGTATAGGTCTTGCCGGTTCCGGTCGCCATCACGAGAAGCGCGCGCTTCGCGCCCTTGGCGACCGCCTCGACCGTGCGGTTGATGGCGATGCGCTGGTAGTAGCGAGGCGGGTAGGTCTCCATGTCGTAATGGTAGGGAGTATCCACCACGGCGCGTTCGGCGGGATTGAGGCTGCGGCTGTCCCAATAGCGCCTGTGCAGCTCAGCGGGGGTCGGGAAGCCGTCAAGGGGGATGTTGGGGCGCTGGTTGCCCGTCGTGCGGTCGAACTCGAAGAAGCCGTCGCCGTTCGAGCTGAAGGCGAAAGGAAGGTCGAGTATTTCGGCGTAGCGGATCGCCTGCTGGATGCCGCCAGAAACGGGTTGGTTGTTGTCCTTCGCCTCAACGATGGCGATGGGGAGGTTTGGCTCGGCGAAGAGGATGTAGTCGGCCTTGTTGCCGTCCTTCTTCGCGTGGCGCTTACCCTTTGTGGGCACGAGGATTCGACCGGCGGTAAAGTACTTCTCCATCAGGATGAGACCGCTCTCCCATCCTGCCTGGTTTAGTGCAGGGGTGACAAACCGGTTCTTGATATCCTCCTCGGTCATGTCCTTCTTGCTGATGTTAGACTTTAGCGGCATGGCTGTCCTCCGTGTTTAGAAATCCTCTTCCATTATGGCTCCGGCACTCCGATGTCTTTAGCATTAGGGCAGAGATTGTGCTGCATATCCCATTCCAAGTTGCGGTCGTTTGGAGTTGGGTTTAGGTAGTAGAGGAAAGAGACACCCTTGATCCCGTTCTTCTTCCCGACGAGTTTGAAGTCTCCGTATATTTTCCCGTAAATGGCACTCTTGATTTTCCCAAGCTCGTCAAATTCCGTTCTGATGCGAAAGAAATAACAACGTTCGTCGCTGGAGTTATTCTTGTACTCCGTTCGTGACATTCTTCCTGACCAACACACTCGGGTCGGTTCATATCCAGTTTCCGGTGCTGTGCGAAGTTTTATCCCCGCCTGTTTTGGCGGCATTGATTCTTTCATGCCATTGCCGTCACCAACGAATCTGACCTGAACGTCATATCGATAAAACTCATTCGTATGAATACCACTCGGATAGTTGTAAGGTTCGGAACCAAGATTCGTCCTTTTACTGGAGAAACTTATGTCCCCAACTTGTCCCTTGCCAAACGGGGGAAGCCAGTCATTCTTCAGCAAATCATACAATGCAACTGTTTCTCCTTCGGCAAACGAGTCCTCTTCTTCGCTGGTGCCGAAGGGACGTGACAAGGCTACATTCAACGGAATAGGGCAGATTACACGGTCAAGGCGCACTGTATTTACTTGACATCCCGGCAGCAACGTTATTGTGTCATTGGCGATTGTCACAGGATAATACCCAGACTTTGCCGCAGTCAAACACCATCTGGAGATCCGATCAAGATGAATGCCAGGCGAGTAACACCCCTGTCGAGAACTGCGAGAGCAACTTGGCGATTCATCAGGAAGTGCATCACTATAAAACGACACGTTACATTTCTCGATGGGTTGCATCTCGTCGTCAAGAAATATAAATCTTGTTCCGGTAAATTTCAGACAACAGTCGCGCGGGAAGCACAACACATCATATATTGGTGCTGTCGTAAAAGTCCCAATAAGAAAAAGTGGTCCTAATACAATAGACGTTCCTCCGGCCAGGCCGTCCCCCGCTCCTTGACGGGTTAGCCATCCAAAGTTCTGACGCGTTGATAAAAGCAGATTCCCAGTGCGCGGCTCTGGCACTATGCAGCCCGTGATGACGCAACACAAACCACTGACCAATACGGCTTTGAACACTCTTCTGTCCATTGCAGTTTCCTTCATGGTCTTGGATTGCCAATGTCGCCGGGCTTGGGACAAAGATTGTGCTGCATATCCCATTCCAGGTTGCGGTCATTTGGCTTCGGATTGAGGTAATAGAGGAATCTTACGCCTTCAAGACTGGATATGTCAAAGTCATTATATATCTTGCCATAGTGTGCGCTTTTAATGTTGCCGTTCTCATCGTACTCCGTTCTGATTCGGAATGCATAACAGCGATTCTTGTCGCTGTCAGTTTTTGTTCCGTCTCCGCCACCGAACCAACCACGCCAACGAGTTAGGCTGTTCACAAATCCGTCCATCGGAGCAATTCGCAACTTGATGCCGGCATTATCACGCGATGGCATTTCAACAATGCCATTTCCTCTCCCCGGCATGGAGATTGCCGTTGTCGTTCGATACAACTTCATAACAAACGTCCCGTCATACCCCTTGTCCTCTTTCCAGCCCAAAACATTCTCGTTAAACATAAACTGAATGTCGCAAGTTTCTCCGTTTCCATGCGGCGGCAACCAGGCACCTTTCACAAGGTCATACGACAGCTTTTCGTTCTTGACCACAGGAACGCCATTGGTTACAGAAAAATCTCTTTTCTTGATCGACAGTTCGTAGTATGCCTGACTCCTTGCTCTATGTTCTCCGTTTACAGCTCTAACCCAGAGCGGAATAGGATTGACAACGCGGTCAAGGCGCGTCGTAGAAACAATCCCGCTCGGAATCCATGCACCAAGTCTTAGTAGCGACTGCTCGCGAAATTCAATTTCCGTCCATTCCGCATTGTAATATCCTGGCGTCCGAAGAATACGATACCCGCCCACGCCCGCTTCGGTATTCCCTGAAAGTTTTGCATACCCGTTTGAGTCTGTCCATGCATCCACATTGTTGTCCTTGGCAGATTCGTTCCATCCTCTTGAGTAGTTAAGAAAAGCTCCTTCTATTTTAACTCCCTTAATGGGCAATCCAGTATCGGCATCAAGGACGCGCACAGAGAAGCTTGCCCGCCCCGCCCAGAGGGCATGGCCGAAAAGCACTGCAATGATTAGAACCGTTGATTTCATCTCTTATCTCCTTCCACAATTCTTTTGAAGAATCCTTGGGTGAAAAAGAACGCAACTTTCTTTATGTCCGAGTGCAGCCAGCTTCTATCTCGGCGTGGCCAATCCACGGGCATGAATGTTGCATAGTTCAAATTCGCGGATACCACATTGTCGGGCAGCGGGTTTGCCCCAACCGCAAAACTTGTTGCGGGGATCCCATCAGCAAGAATTCTCGATCTGATTGGAGAAACCAATGCCGGGGATACCGTATTTGTGGTGAACAGCCAGTTCTCGTCGAAAGGACGGAACACTGGATGCCTCTTTATGTCGTCATCCGTAAGTTTGGATATCGCCTTTCTGAAACGATCCGTCATTCGGCGGTTGGGCCATGTGACATACCAACTATTAGTGGCATAATACCGGTTATAGCCCCATCCGCCTTCGCAATGCATCCACGATTCAGGAGCGGCGGCGGCGTAGGCCGTTCCTTTATTCAGCTCCTGCATCACCCAATACTTGTCTCGCCACCATCGTCCGACGAGCCATTCATTTGTCGCGGCATTGCCCAGAGTATCTTCTGTTGCTGAATAGCAGTTGACGGCTCTTGCGATTCCGTTAAACCGCCTTTTCCATGTCAATGAAGAGCGGCCATCCTCTTCGCTGAACAAACTATGCCAATTCGCCGAATAGACGACATTGGAGACTTCGCGCCAGTCATGATCAATCATCGGTGCCGCATACGCTCCACTGTAATATGCCTCCATCGGCACGGCGGCATTGAGCATATAGTATTTCGAGTAGTCAGTCAGGCTGTGATCCTTGATAGCTGACGAGACGAGCATGTTGCCGAGGGAGTGCGCGAGAATGACCTTGCTGCCCGACAGCGAGCCGCAGTCCTGCACAAAGCGGGACGCGGTCGCGAAGGCGTGCTCAACGTTGGCGTAGTAGTTCGGAGCCTCGCCGCCGTACTTCGGAACCCAGCCGGGAATCTCCGAATCGTTCCCGTACCAGTCCACAGCCGTAAACTTTGAACGAGAGCCGGCCTGCCACAGCCTTTTGAACATCTCTGCCGCCCACCCACGGGCACTCTGCGCATTTACGTCGTATCCGTGTACGAATATGAAATGCCGCCCGTCGCATTCGCTATCCGGGTTGTTCCACGGCGACCCTGTCCTTGAGGGTATGCTGTTTGTGTCACCGCAAACCCACCGCTCGTCAATCCACCTGATCATATCCTCGACGGGAGAGACGGAGATCGGCAGCTTGAGCTCGAACAGATGGTTGCTTTCGCCGGGAGTGTATGGCTTGCGGTAGCAGCGGAGCGTTATGTACTTGGTGCCGTAGTAGTAGTCATTCTCAAGTGCGCGACCCTCGAAGAGGAAGATTCCCTTGGCGCGATTCTCCAACATCGCCGAAATCAGGCTGCCCGGCAACCGTGTCTCCTCTTCCGTCAATTGGACGGTCTCGGCATTTTCAAGCGCCGCTGTAGTAAGGAACTGGCTGACGTTGTTCGTCGTCAGCGAAGTCCAGACGACGTTGACCGCCCCCTCCGGCTGCGAGAGCGTCAGCGCGTAGTCGCTTGCACTACTGCCCTCAAAAAAGGTCGTGAGCTGCTGAAGCGCAAAGCCCATGTCAACCCAGACCGGCGTGAAATCGAGTATGTCGCACTTACCGTCCACATGGTCGTTGTAGTAGTCCGGCTCCTTGCCGATGCCCACTGCATATTTCGTCGCACCCCACCAGGAAGGATCGCGGAGTCCGGGAATATCCCCGTCGCCCTCGTTGATGTCGCCGCTGTCGTCATCGTCGTTGATCCAGTGGCGGAGCGGCTTGTTGCGGTACACACGGGAAAGATCGTAATTCGTGAATCCGTCCTTGCGGTCGTAGTCACCGACAATGCATCCGTCGAGAACAAGGATTTCCGCCTTTTTGCCATCCGCCTCGAAAGTGTCACCAGAATTGGAGTTCTCGCCAAACAACCGTTGCGGGTCGTTCGTGACGACACCTACGCACGACGGCGGGAAACAGGACAGGCGGTAGTCGTAGTCCGGGCGCGGCGAACCATCGTACTCTGGATCGGTTCCCGCATGGTACATCCGCACCTCATACGTCCAGCCGCGCAGAAGCATCGCCGTCTTCGTCTCGCACTCGCCATATTCGGCATTGACCCACTCGAAGGTCTTTGGCTCTTCGCCGGAAGCAGGTTTCTGTCCGCTTGGATTCTTCTCCGGCTTCACGACAAGCCGATACTTCTCGGAGTGGCTTCCGCTTGGATCGCCGAAGTAGAAATCGACGGGGACCCGGCTCGCCGGACGCCCGCCGTCCGTGTCGTCGTTGGGGTCGCTTGAGTTCTCGACCTCCTGTCCGTCGGTGACGCCGTCGTTGTCCGTGTCATCGTCATTCGGATCGGTCCCCCAATCGGCCTCCTGCTTGTTTGTAAGACCGTCGCTGTCGGCGTCGTAGGTCGAATCGTTCGTCACGTCGGAATCGACATTCGTGTCATCATTGTTGATGAGCGGGTTGAAACCGTACTTGTGTTCCCAGCCGTCGTGCATCCCGTCCCCATCGGTGTCCGGCTGATTCGGATCAGTGCCGATACTCCTCTCAAAGTCATCGGAGAGACCATCCCCATCGGAATCCTCAATTTCGTTGAGCGGGTCCGTCCCCGTGCCGGGAATGAACTGCATCACCTGATAAGTAGGCACGTTCACATATTGATTGAACCCGACGGTCTGATTGACGCCGTTGACAGAATCCTGGACGCCGATGCTGGCGTTCAGTCCGTTCACCTCGTCGGACGTGTCTTCACCATACACGACCTCCGTCGCCTTGTATGTTCCGTTCGTAAACATAAGCACTGTCTGGAACGAGACGGTGTTCGTTCCGCCCGCCGCAAGAGCCGTGTACTGTATGGCGTAGCTGACGTTGCCGCCTGTCCCCCGCTTCAACACGCTTATCGTCGGCGAGACGCTGTTCGTGACGCTCTCAGTCCAATACGGGGCAATCGTCAGGGCCGCGTCGGAGACATACGATCCCGAAAGATTCACGGGGGCGGTCGTCACAAGGTCATCCGGATAATGGTAGTCCGAACCTACAAGCATGAGTCCGTTCCACTGGCAGATGACATCGTACATCCATTCGCCGCCGATTTTCAGCGACTCGTCGAAATTGAACCAGACGGCACTCCAATCCGGGTCGGTCTCGACGGTCACAGCCGTCCAGCCGTTGGTCGAAGCCGCCCATTCGTCATCCTCTGCATAGCGTCTGCGCTGGCAACCCACCTCCTCACCGTCATCGAGGCCGTCGCCGTCCGTGTCCTTTGCTCTCGGATTCGTCCCCAGAGCGTATTCCTCCGCGTTCGTAAGGCCATCGCCATCAGGGTCGCCGGAAGCGCCGTAGCTGCCGCTGCTGTTCTTGGGGTTAAGGTTGTATTGCACTTCCCAGCCATCAGGCAGACCATCATAGTCGGAGTCGGGGTTCGTGCCTGATGTGCCGCGCTGATACTCGTCCTTGTCGTCAAGCCCGTCGCCGTCCGTGTCCGCGAGGATCGGGGAAGTCCCGTAGTTGTGTTCGACATAGTCGGAACGCCCGTCGCCGTCCGTGTCTGTGTCACGGGGTGAAGACCCGATCTGGTACTCCTGCAGGTTTGAAAGCCCGTCGTGGTCGGCGTCCGTCGAGGCGTCATATCGATAGTTCGGATTGAGGCTGTACCTCACCTCCCATGCGTCTGGCATTCCGTCGTTGTCCGTGTCGCCACGGAAGGGACTCGCCCCCGCAGCGACCTCAGCACCATCCTCAAGGCCGTCGTTGTCAGTGTCGGGATTGAGAGGGTCTGTGCCGAGGGTGAACTCGTCTCCGTCGTTCAATCCGTCTCCATCCGTATCTGCGTTGACTGGATTCGTGCCAGTTCCGAACCTGAATCCGAGTGAAAGGCCGTTCGATAGCGCGTCCTCCTCTTCATACGCCCATACAAGCGACCGGCATTGCGCCTGATGGCGGCAATAGACCATGCGCCGGTCGAACACGCCGATGGTCGCGCTCTCGCCCGTCATGTTCGTCGAGACAGACTGGTAGTTGATCCGAATCGGGAAGTTCGTGTCGTTCGACAGTACGATCTGGAACGTCGCCGACGCATTTGTGTACGAACTGTCGTACAGCCCTATGTTCGTATAGCCAATGATAATGTGTTCGCATTCCGCGTCGACACCCAGGCTGATCGCGGACGCAAGATGCGGGCGGAGCATGAGATCGTCCCAGTACGGGGCAACCAGGATGTCGTTCCCGTTCTTTGGAAGCTCAGACGGAGTCTTGTTGCTGTATTCGTAGCTTGTCACCGGCGTTCCGTTTGTCGGAATCAAATGAACCTTCCCGTTCGTGTCTATCGAGATTCTGTCAAACCCGACGCCGCAGATGTCAACCGTAAACGGCAGATTGGTGGATACGATGGCATCGTCAAGGTTGCCGCCAGCCGTCGCAAAGATTGTCGCGTTGCTTTCCGCAGCCACCGTCACCCACGAGTTCGATGCGAGGACACGCATCAAGTCCGCCTCAAGCCGGTCGGACAGGCCGTCGCCGTCCGTGTCGGCGAGCGCGGGCGACGTTCCTGTGACGTCAAACTCCTCAAGGTCGCCGAATCCATCCCCGTCCGTATCGGCAAGCAGCGGCGACGAGCCGAGCATCATCTCTATACCGTCCGCAAGTCCGTCTCCATCCGTGTCTGCGACAAAGGGATTCGAGCTGTTGGCTATTTCCCATCCGTCCGGCGCACCGTCTCCGTCCGTATCCGGGTTGTTTGGGTCTGTGCCTTGCTGAATTTCAGCAGGGTCGACAAGCCCGTCGTCGTCTGAGTCGGCCTTCAGCGGATTCGTCACCCCCGCCGTCTCAACGGCATCGGAAAGCCCGTCGCCGTCCGTGTCGGCGAGAAGCGGATCGGTGCCGTATTCGTACACTTCCTGCCAATCCCCGATTCCGTCAGAGTCGCTGTCGCCGGAAAGCGGATTTGTCGCGATCTCGACCTCTTCACCGTCAGGCGACCCGTCGCCGTCCGTATCAGGATTCCAAGGGTCCGTTCCGGCGGTCATCTCGTCAGGATCGGAGAGCCCGTCAAAATCCGTATCGGCAAGTCCCGGATCGGTGTCATAGACGAATATCTCGTCAATGGTAGCCAACCCGTCGCCGTCTCTGTCGGGGTTCGTCGCATCCTCAACCGTGAGAGAGTGGAAGGCCAGAGAGGTGACATTTGTCGGGATGGCGTTCGTGATCCACTCAAGCCCGCCAAAGGATGCACCGGCGAGGACGCTTGTCACTTCTTCGACATCAAGGTGGGAAAGGTCGTAGCGGTAGGTGAACCGGCCAGACGGCCAGACTTCCATCTGGACACTGACTGGGGTGTTCGTGAGGCGGTCGAGAAGCACATTCTGCCATGTGAGCTGGAGCGTGTTCGAGGGCGTGACGAAATGCCAGAACTGGCTGGGCACGAGGTCTTCCGGCACGGCATTCTCGTTACCGCTGACGAGCGGACAGTTGGCCTGCGGGACGATGCCGAGCGAGGCGACAAATGGCGCGAACCAGCAGTTCGTCGCAATGTGTCCATCCGCGTCCCGGACGAGCGGATCGACCTTGCCGAAGGAGAACACACGCAGCCTGTCCACCTCGTTCGTGCCAAGCCGGAACGCCCAATCCTCGAAGGCAAGGTAAATCCAGTCCGAGGCCGCGCCAAACGCGCGCCAGTCGGCGCACACGTTCGCTCCAGCGGGGGGAGCAAAGGTGAACGCCTCGTCCGTTCCGACGCGCGTCAGGACGAAACCACGGCGGAAATCGTCGCCGTCCAGCGTCCGCGTGGTGTTCGTCGAGGTGATGGGCGTGAAGTCCGTCCACTGGTCGGTGACAGGCGCAGGATCGCCGACGAGCCCCCCCTGCGACGGCAGAATCCCGCCCTGCAATCCCTGCTGCTGGCTGTTCGTGACCGCTCCTGGCGACACAAGCGGCTGGAGTCCGCCACCGGGGCCGACCACCATCTGAATGTTGTTTGTGCCCCCGTCGCCGCCGCCGCCATCGCCACCGCCGTTGCCGCCGCCCGGCTTGGTGCTGGCGATCACCCACATTGCGATGAAGAAGGTGCCGAGGATGATACGCCCGGCCTTCGTCTGCTTCTTGAAGAACGTTGCAAAGTCGCGCAACGGATGAACGCTCTTCTCACGGCAGACAAAAACCAGCCATGCGCAGAAGAACATCCACGCGAGAAACAGCAACGACCCTGTCCATATCTTCATCAGCATGGCGTCACCTCAACCTTATGGCGAAACCAAGGTTGGCCGCCTTGTAGTAAAGCCAGTCCGATGGCGTCTCCGTCCCGCGACGGGTCACGCGCATCAGATTCCATTCCCGCCGCCATAGCCATGCCGGAGGTCTGTCGGACAGAATCCCGGCGAATGCAGCGGCGTTCACGCCGGCAAGAGCAATCCGGCGCACCTGCTGCGGAGAAGTTTTAATGTCCAGATGCAATTCGACGGAAAGGTTTTGCGATCCAGCTATGGCTTCCGAATCAAAGCTCTCACAAGTCCGTGCATTCTCGATGAAGTACCGTCCGCCGCGCCACCCGAACCTCGTCTCGACCTCATCCGCATCAAGGACACCGTTCGTGTTCACGTCGGTTCCGAAAGCCATCTCAAGGTCGTTAGTCGGCGTTCCGCAAAAGGTGAACTTCAAATCAACGTAGTTGATGTCTGCCTTGTTTATCACCATGTTCGTCGAAACCTCAGTATCGGCAAACGGCGACACCGGCATCTGTGTTACCGTGAACTCAACCGCCCGGAGCGCAAACGCCCCGGCAACGGACAAAGCAAATAAAACACATGACTTGATCTTCATCACTTGGGACCTTTCGCCGCAGACGGTTGCGCGGCCTTGCCTTTGGGCGACGTGGGCGGTTCCGGCACGTAGCTTACGATGTCACCGATGTCGCAGTTGAGGGTGCTGCATATCTTTTCGAGAATTGGCGTAGCCACGGCCTCGCCCTTCGACATCTTCGCAAGAGTCGTGGGAGACAAGCCGATAGCTTCACGCAGATCGGAGCGTGTCATGTCATGGTCAATCAACTGATGCCAGAGTTTTTTATAGCAGAGAGCCATTGCCGTTCACCTGATTCGACTTTTGTTTTCGCTGAACACAAGACATTATATCATATCTCCGGCCAAAACACAATAGCCTTATGTATGATAACTCCACATTCGTGGAGTATTAGTCCATCGGCAACAGCCAGTCCCGACTCACATAAAACCGCAAGGCGAAACTTGCTTTCGCCGTCCCGCCTTGCTGAACAACCGCCGCCCTCCCCCGCTACAGAGCGTTTGTTATGGCATCAAGAACCGACTTTGCGACCTCGTCGCCCGTGTGCGCGGTTCGCGGCTTGACGAAGGACACGACGATAACATACTGCGGCCTGTCACCGGAATAATACCCTACGCACGAGGCAATGTAGTTTGTGGGAGAATAGACAGTCT
>R26__coassemble_135_pt1 | contig 49876 bp, 22 predicted proteins | sample R26__metabat2_high_PE_025 | metagenome-assembled genome bin R26 | reverse complement strand
TTCATGCTTCATGCTTCATGCTTCATGCTTCATGCTTCATGCTTCATGCTTCATGCCGCCGGCAATTTCGCAGAAATTGCCGGCGGAAGATCCGCCCCCAAGCAATCAGCCGCCATTCGACCGGAGCGCCTTCGGGCTTAAGGACTTCAGGGATAATCCGCCGGCAAAGTGAGTACTTCAGCGCCGTGATCGGTGATCGCGACGGTGTGTTCGAAATGGGCCGAGAGGCAGTTGTCCGCCGTGAAGACGGTCCAGTCGTCGTCGCCGACGTAGGTCCGCTCGCCCTTCTTCGTCAAAGTGATCATCGGCTCGATCGCGATCGTCATGCCGGGCTTGAGGACGAGCCCCTTTCCGGGGACGCCGTAGTTCGGGACTTCGGGATCTTCGTGAACCGTGCGGCCGACGCCGTGACCGATCCAGTCGCGGACGACGCCGAACCCGGCTTTAAGCGCGACTTCCTCGATCGCGTGGCCGACGTCGCCGATATGGACGCCCGGGCCCGCGGCCGCGATGCCGGCCTTGAGGCACGCTTTCGTCGTCTCGACGAGGCGGAGGACTTCGGGGTCGGTGACGCCGAGCGCCACGGTCCGCGAAGTGTCGCCGTGAAAGCCGTTCTTGTAGATTCCGACGTCGGTCTTGACGAGGTCGCCCGGCATGATCACGCGGTGGCGGCTCGGAATACCGTGAATGACCTCGTCGTTGATCGAGACGCAGAGGTGACCCGGGAAGTCCGGGCGGCCGCGCCCCGCGGGGTACCGGTAAAAGCTCGCGACGACTGAATGCTTCTTGCAGTATTCGACGACGAGGTCGTCGATTTCGCCGGTCGTCACGCCGGGCGCGACGGCGGCGGCGCAGATGTCGCGGATCTCCGCGCTCATCCGGCACGCCTCGCGCATCCGGTCGATTTCGGCCTTCGACTTGATGTCTACCTTCATTGGGCAGGGTTCGGGGCCGCCAGAGGCCCCGACATTTGCATCACATCACCTTGAGGAAATCGGCGGCGACGGTCGCGATCGCGTTCGTCCCGACGACGGTCTTGAGAAGACCCTTCCCCTTGTAGAACTCGATGAGGGGCTCGGTCGCCTCGTGGTAGACGACGAGACGGTCCTTCACCGTCGCGGGATTGTCGTCCTTGCGGATGACGAGCTTCTCGCCGCAGTGGTCGCAGATTCCCTCGACCTTCGGCGGGAGGTTCTTCACGTGGTAGCCCGCCTTGCACTTCGGGCAGGTGCGACGGCCGGCGATGCGGTCCTGGATGATTTCGTCGGGGACGTCGATGAGGACCGCCGACTTGATCGGCGCGCCCATGTCCTCGAGGATCTTCGCCTGGGCGAGATTCCGCGGGAAGCCGTCGAGGAGCATCGTGACGTCGCCCGTCGTCTCGGCGACGACGTCCTTGATCATCGTCGCGATGAGCTTGTCGGGGACGAGGTTCCCGGACTCCATGTAGCCCTTCGCCTCGACGCCCGCAGGCGTCCCTTTCGCGACCGCGCCGCGGAGGAGGTCCCCCGACGAGACGTGCTTCAAGTTGGCGTTTTCGCCCGCGAGATAACCCGCGACCGTTCCCTTCCCCGAACCCGGGGCACCGAGCAAGATTACGATATTCATGATTGATGTTTATTATACCACAAATCGGCCGCGCGCCGCATAAGTCCCCGGTCAGTTCCCGCGCTTGATCACCCTCAGCTTGTAGAACATCTGGGGCTTATCGTCCTTGAGGAGATTATCGAAGGTGATCGTTCCCGTTCCGTTCGTCGTCGCGAGGACCGGCCAGTCGGCGGCGGTGAGGACGTTCGTCCCGAGGAGCTGGTAATCGAAACTCGAGTCGGCGGCGAAGGAGAGCGCGAGCGAACCTGAACCCGACTCGTCGAACGCGCTGATCGTCGGCGCGTCCGCCTCGGTCGGCTCGGGATTCTCCGGCTCCGCGCCCTCCGGCGTCCAGGAGACGAGGTCGACGTAGGCGACCGTCCCGCTACCTCGTTTGCAAATAACCAGATACGTAGTAGGATCCGTCACCGAATTCACCTCAACCTCCGCAAGCTGCCAGTCGTCGGAAGTTAATTGTTCTGTGAGATTATTAATTTCGGAATTTCCAGTCGACAACCTGACCTGCACATTTCCGCCTTTGTAATAAAACCGAAGTACGCCGTTCGTATTCACCTTAATCGCCATCACCGCCAGACTCTCGGCAGAGGCGCAGCTCACCGTATTGCTACCGGGCGGATCGGTAGTTACATTCCAGGATCCCCAATCTCCAGCATAAAGATTCTCATACTTCCAGTACTGGTCCGGGCAGTCGATCGCTTTCGAAAGCTCGCCGACGTCCCAGAGCGCGTAGAGGGTGACGGTGCCGTCCGCTTCGGCGGTCAGGTTCGTGACCGTCGCGCCGTCGGTGAAGACCACGTCACCTCCCGCTTCGGTCGCCCAGCCGGCGAAGGCGAGGTTCGAGGCGTGGATGAAGGCGTTCGACGGGAGCGTGATGCCGTTATCGTAATAACCGCTCACCGCGTCCATCGTACCGCTCGCCTGCGAGCCGCCGTTGAACGCGATCGTGTAGCGGTTCGTCGCCCAGACGGCGATGAAGGTGTTCGTCTCGCCGTAGTCGCAGCCGAGATCGCGCCCGGCGATTTGCTGCTCATTCGTGAACGCGCGCTTGAGCGCCGCCGCGTCGGCGCGATTCGTCGCCCAGCCGTCGAAGGTGTAGCCCGTCTTCGCGAACGCGTTCGCCGCGATTGCCTGGCGGTTCGTGTCGCCGTCCCAGGACTCGACCGCCATCTCGCCCTCCGTCGCGCCGTTACCGTCGAAGGCGACGTAGCGGGTCTTCGACCAGATCGCGGTCATCGTGAACGTGCCACCCGCCTCGCTCGTCAGGTTCGACACCGTCGCGCCGACTTCGTATTCCTTGTTGTCGGACCCGAGCCAGTTCTGGAATTCGAGGCCGGAACGCGTGAAGGTCGACTCGGGAACGGTAAACTCTTCATCATAAATACAATCAAGCGACGCCATATCGCCCTCGCCGCCGTTCGCCGAGAAACTTACGGTGTAGGTGTTCGGCACCCAGACCGCGTAAAGATCGACCGTGCCCGAAGTCGCGAGATTCCAGACCGTATCGCCGTCTTGGTACTTCTTTTCGCCGTCCGTGGTTTCAGCCCAACCGTCGAAGGTGTAACCGGTGCGAGAATATTTCAATGTCGAATTCGGCGTCAGCGTGCCATCCTCGTCGTATATGAAAGTCAACGTCCTCGCGGTTCCGGTGCCGCCGTTCACATTCAATTTCACCTTGTATTTATTCGCGGTGTACTGAGCGGTATACGTCTTATCGCCGCTGATTGCCGTCGAGGTGCTGAACGCCGGGCTCCACCCGGAGAATTCGTAGCCTTCATGGCTCGGCGTTCCGGGATCGGTCGGATAACCGCCGTATTGCACCTGCTGCGTCCACAACGTCTCGTAATCGTACTCTGAAGCGTCTCGGAAGGTCACCGTGAACGTCTTTACGTCCCAGTGCGCGTAAAGCGTTTGATTGGCCGTAATCTCGACTTTCGTGTCGGCTGTCACCTCGCTGCCGCTCTCGTAAGCGCTCTCGGTAAACCAGCCGACGAAATCGTAACCGGTGCGCGATGCGGTCTGGAGTTCGCCGTAAGTCTCGCTGAAGGTGACGGTCTTCATAGTGTTCGTACCTTCGCCGCCATTCACATGAAACGTTACCGTGTATGAATTCACGGTCCAATGCGCGGTCAATGTCTCGTCGGCGGTCAGTTCGACCTTGGTCGTCGACACGATCAGCTCCCCGCTCGCGTTATACCAGCCGGCGAAGGTGTAGCCCGGACGGGTCGGCGTCGGAAGCGTACCGTAAGTCGAGTCGCGCGTGACGGTTTTCGTTTCGGTCGAGCAGGTCCCCTCGCCGGGGTCGAAGGTGACCGTATAACCGCCCGCGGTCCAGCGCGCGTACAGCGTCTGGTTGGAGACGATGGACACGATTGTATTCGTGTAAATCTGATACCCGCTCGTACCGGACGTATACCAGCCGTTGAAATTATAGCCGCTGTACTCCGGCGTCGGAAGTTCGCCGTAAGCGGAGCCATAGGTAACCGTCTTACTCGCCGTCGCGACCGTGCCGCCGTTAGGGTCGAAAGTGACCATGGAGGAAATCGGCGTCCACTTCGCGGAAAGCGTATAGGTTACGCCGTCGGTCGAACCGGTGACGCCGAGCGCGCTCCCGAAATTCGCCGTGGTCGCAGCCGCCGAGAAGACCTTGCCTGTATTATTCGTCCAGCCGCCGAAAGTGTAGCCGGTCCGCGTAGGCGCGTTCGCCGTCTTCACCGAGTTGGTGTAAATATAACTCGTCGTCGAAGGAGTCGTCCCCGAACCTCCGTTCAGATTGTAGGCGAGGTTATAATTGATGTAATCGTATTGAACGACGAGCCCGACATAAGTCGTATTCGGCGCCGTGCAATTGCTCGAATAATTATAGTGGAACTTCCAGACCACGCTCGACGCGGAGGTAGCGAACTGGGTGTATGATGACGAAGTCGACGATGTATCGTACCAGTACCACGCCGTCGGCTTCAACGTGGAGACGCTTGTACAGGTGAAGGTCTTGAGTTGATTAGTGGTGATACTCGAATAAAAGGCCTGTCTATCGGACGGTGTTATGCGCGCCGGACTCGTCTGCAGCGTTCCGGCAGAGCCGAGTCGCCAACCCATAGCCGTAACATACTGAGTGGAAACGGTCGCGCTCGCCGCACCGGCGAGAGTCAGCGCGCCAAACGCTATCACGTATTTAATTCGGTTCATCATCCTTCAACCCTCCTTTTCAAATACCTTCTCCCTCCGCGCCTCGAGATATCGCGCGAGGAACTCGCGCTGGATATCGAAGAGATACGGTGTCTCGCCGATCAGCGCCGTCATATCTAATCGCGATCTTCTTCCCCTTCGCGCCGCTGTACGCACGACCGGGAACGCGGGGACAATTGGTGAAATCAACACCACTCATCACGAAAGCCTCCCGCGCGGGAACTCGACCTCATCGCAGCGGATCATATCGCGGCCGCGGAACTCGATATCGAGAAAATGAACGCGCGTCCCGGCGGCGAACGACTCGAGCGCGGGCGCGGCGGAATACGCTTCGAGCTGGGCGAGCGCTTCGGCGTGATTAGCCGCGAAGCGCGATGGCGCGGCGTTCGCGGGAACGTGCTTAAGCTCGATTACATAACTGTGAGCCGGGCGCGAATTCGCGTCCAGCGAGAGATCAGGGAAGAACGCGTAGTCGGCGAACCGGCCGTTCAGCTCGAACTCCGGGCGCGCGAGATAAACCGATTTCATCATCAGGTACGAGCGCATGAATCCATTCAGAAGCGGCTCGGAATTCACCCCGTCGCGCGAAGAGCCGCACGATTTGAAACGCGCGGCGAGATACTCGAAGAGCGGACGGAATTCTCCGTCCCAGGCAAAGGCGCTGAAAAGCGCGGAGAACTCGCCTTCGTCCACCGCGCTGCCGCGGCGCGCATATTCTTCGCGCATGAAATCGAAAATCTGGCGCTTGACGCATTCGTTCGGCACGCGGAAGTGAAGTTCGCCCCGATAGACGGAGCCCATTGTGACAATGCCGTAATAATAATAAAGCGATTTGAAGTTCGCGCAGTCCGTGATCCGTTCGATAGGGAAGGAATCGACAAGCTCGAAAGCCGCCTCCCCGCGTTCGGCGAGTTCTTCGGTAAGCGGCAGCGCGCCCAGCTCGGTCTCGGCCGAATGCTGGGGGGACAGGATGAGCCGAAGTTTCGCCCAGTCGCTCCGGATATTGCCGTCCACCGGCTTCTCGGGAGCGCGGCCGGTGTCGACGAGCTCGGAAAGATAATAAAGGACCATGTCGCTGTTAAAGACATGCTCCCTGCCGATCGACGCGCGGGAGAAGACGTAGCCGTCGTACCATTTCTCCATCGTCCGGAAATGCCGCTCGATTTCCCCGGTAAAACGGCCCGCGCCGTGAAATGCCGCGAGCAGCGTCTTCACCTCGTCGGCGGTGAAGCCGAGCATCGCGTTGAAGTTCTCGTTCGCGGAGATATTGGTCGCGATATTGAAGCCGCTCGTCAGATCGTCCATCGTGACGGGCGAAACGCCGGTCATGAAGATGCGGTCGAACGAACCCTTGAAGCCCTTGAACCACGCGCGGTAGAAACCGGTCCGATGCGTGATTTCAAGGTACTCCGATCTGCCGTCCCCCGCGACGAGTTCATTGGTGAAATTATCGTACTCGTCGATAACGAGATACAGCTTCGCGCCGCCGGAACGCGCGCAATCGATGACGCGGGAAAAGAGCGATCCCGCGCGCAGGCCGGCGAAATCCGCGGACGCGTAGAACTCATGATAGCGGCCGAGGAACTCGCGGAGGCGTGAATCCATGTAGGATTCGAATTTCGACTGCCAGGAATCGCCGGCCTCGAGCGCGACGCGCGAGAAGTCGAGAACGAGCACCTGATACGAGTTCGCCTCGGCGGTCGGATTCCGCCCGATGGCGAGGCCGCCGAAGTAACGCGCGAAGTTCGGCTTCTCCGCGATATCGTAATACGCGCGGAGAGTGTCGATGAAAAGCGACTTGCCGAAACGGCGCGGGCGGACGAAGAAGACGAATTTCGCGCGCTCCTCGAGCCGACGGATGTAAGCGGTCTTATCGACGTAGTATAGCCCGCCTTCCCGTATCGCGGTGAAGCGGGAAACTCCGTACGGTATGGAGGATTGCGTCAGCATCCGTCAGTTCTGTCCGAGATTCTTGTTCAAATTGAGCGCCAGCAGGAACTCGGGGTTCGACTGGGTGCGCTTAAGCGAGTTGAGAACCGACTTCATCGCGTTCTCGGGGCCGGCGTCGGCGAGGACGCGGCGCATCGACCAGGTCTTCTCGAGCTCCATCGGGTCGAGGAGGAGGTCCTCCTTGCGCGTACCCGACTTTTCGATGTCGATCGCCGGGAAGATGCGCTTGTCGGCAAGTCCCCGGTCGAGGACGATCTCCATGTTGCCCGTACCCTTGAATTCCTCGAAGATGACCTCGTCCATGCGCGAGCCGGTGTCGACGAGGCCGGTCGCGATGATCGTGAGGGACCCGCCGCCTTCGATATTGCGCGCCGCGCCGAAGAAACGCTTCGGGCGGTGCATCGCGAGCGCGTCGACGCCGCCCGTAAGGATCTTACCGGAGTGCGGCTGGACGGTGTTGTACGCGCGCGCCATGCGGGTAATGGAGTCCATCAGGATGATGACATCCTTCCCGTTCTCGACCTGGCGCTTCGACATCTCGAGCACCATCTCGCTGACATTGACGTGGTGCTGCGGCTCCTCGTCGAAGGTGGAGGAGAGGACCATCGCCTTCGTGTTCCGCTGCATGTCGGTCACTTCCTCGGGACGCTCGTCGATGAGGAGGATGATGAGGATCGCGTCGGGATGGTTCTTCGAGATCGCGTTCGCCATCTTCTGGAGGAGGACCGTCTTGCCGACGCGCGGCGGCGCGATGATAAGGCCGCGCTGGCCGAAGCCGATCGGGGTGAAGAGGTCGATGACACGGGTAGAAAATTCGCCGGGGACGGTCTCGAGGATTATGCGCCTCGTCGGGAAGGTCGCGGTCAGGTTCTCGAAGTGGATTACGCGCGCGGCGACCGAGGGTTCCTTGCCGTTCACGGTGTTGACGTTACCGAGACAGAAGAAGCGGTCCTTGTCGCGCGGGTCGCGGATCGGGCCCTCGACGATGTCGCCCGTACGGAGCGCGTGGCGACGGATCTGCTGCTGGGTGACGAAGACGTCCTCAGGGCAGGCGAGGAAGTTGTTCTTAGCGGAGCGGAGGAAGCCGTGGCCCTCGCGGACGATCTCGAGGCAGCCCGAGGCGAGGACGGCGCCGCCCGCGGCGAGATAGCGGCGGATCGCGGCGAAGATAAGTTCGTGCTTCCGGTAGCTCCCGAGTTCCTCGGGGTCGGCGCCCGGCATCATCTTCTCGACGATCTGCGGCGCGGGCCAGGTCTGGATATCGGCGAGGCGGTACTCGGGGAGCTCCGGGTTGCGGTTAGGATTCACCGCCGTATCGGGGACTGTCCCCTGCGGTTCGGTCGGGAGCGGGGCGTTCAGGAGCGGATTTACCGATTCCGAGCCGTTCGCGCCGCGAATCGGCGAGTTATTCGGCTTCTCGTGGCGAACGAATGGCTTCCGGTCGCGGTTCTGGTAGAACTTCTTCTGGGGCTGACCATTGGGGACAGTCCCCTTCAGAGGAAAGGCCGGGAGGCGGTTCGGCGCGGGCTGCGCCGCCGCCGGGGCGGGCTGGGCGGACTGGGGCTTCGCCGGCCGCGGGGCCGCGGAAGGCGCCGAGGTGCCGGTGTTGGCGTTAGCGAATACGTCGAATTCTTCACTCATCTTTGATTTTCTCCTTCAGCCAGGCGACGAACTTCGCCGCCTCGGACCGCAACTCTTCGGCCGAGCCGTCATTGCGGATTACATAGTGGGAACGGGAGGCCTTCTCCTCGACCGGCATCTGAGCCGCGAGCCGGGCTTCGGCCTCTTCGCGGGTGTAGCCCCGCGTGGACATCATCCGGGCGATCTGCTCCGCCCGAGATGACACGACGGAACATATTATATCATAATCCGATTCCCAGTGCACCTCGAAGAGGAGGGGGATTATCGCGACGCGGAGAATTCGTCGATTTGTCGATTCGTCGATTTGTCGATTCTTTGCTTCCGCGATTTGTGGATTCTTTGCTTTCGCGATCCGAATTCCCTGAATCGACGAATCCGACGAATCGACGAATCGACGAATTCTTTCGCGGACGAGCGGATGGAGGCGCGCTTCGAGGGCGCGGCGCTTCGCCGGGTCCGCGAAAACCTCAGTCGCGATACGGCGGCGCTCGGCAGGATCGGGGATCAGTTCGTGTACGATGTCGTCGGCGTCGATCGTCTCGACGCCCTCTTCGCGTAAAAAACGCGACAGGAGGGATTTCCCGCAGGCAATCCCTCCCGTCAGTGCTATTCGTCGATTCATCCGATTCGTCGATTCGTCGATTTGTCGATTCGTCGATTCTTTGCTTCCGCGACTCGAATTACCTGAATCGATGAATCGACGAATCCGACGAATCGACAAATGCTCCCTTATTCTTCCTCCGGCGCGGCCTTGACCTCGTCGTCCTTCTGCTCCGAGTCGCCGAGGGCGACCTCGCGGCCGCGGGTGTCGACGAGACGGCTCGTCACGAAGATGAGGAGGTTGCGCTTCGAGGTCTGCTCGGAGTGGGAGCGGAAGAGGCGACCGATGAAGGGAAGATCGCCGAGGAACGGGATCTTGTCGTCCATCGCCTTGCGCTGCTCGGTGATAAGACCGCCCATCACGATCGTCGCGCCCGGATAGACCGAGACTGTCGAGTCGATCGAGCGGACGTGGAAGAACGGCTGCTCCATCGGGGCCTCGTAGTAGGTCATGTTATCCGAGGTCGACTGGGTCAAGCTCGTGATCGCGGAGGTCGCGGCGTCGACCGTCGTCTGGGCGAAGGCGGCCTTGACGGTGTCACTGAGCGAGGTGCCGAGCGCGGAGAGCGTCTCCGGGATGACGGTCAGGATGTCGCCGATACCCTCGAAGGACTGGAGCGAAGAGTTGCCCGTGAACGGGATCTTCATACCGTAGTTCTTCCAGGTCGGCTCGTCGACGACCTGGGTCTTGAGCTCGAGGTTGATGAGGTTGCCGTCGTCGGTCAGGGTCGGGGTGACGTCGAGAATGACGCCGACTTCGCGCATCGTGAACGACTGGGGCTCGACGACCGCGAGAACCGCGGACTGGCTGCTGCCCGAGGACCCCGACGAACTCGAGGAGCTCGACTGGAGCTGGACATCGTAGTCGGTCGGGTAGATGTATTCCGTCACGACCTTGATGACCGCCTGGCTGCCCGGGCTCGTCAGCACCTTCGGCGCCGAGAGGAGGTCGGTGTCGCTGCGCTGCGAGAGCATGTGGAGGATCATCGAGAGGTCCGCGCCGCCGAGGAACGCGTTCATACGGACGAGCTGGTCGTTCGTCGAGCTCGACTCGCCCGAGATGTGGTTCGAGTCGGTCGAGAGGTAGCGCATGCCCGTCGTGTAGCCGGAGTCGCCGCCGAAGGCGTTGATGCCGACGTTGCGGTTCGCGGTGTAGCTACGCGACCAGCTCGAGCCCGAGCCGCCCTTGATCGTCGTATAGGTCGACGAGAGCGAAGTGTTGTCGATCGTGCTGTCGGTCGTGATCGTGCTCAGAGTCTGGTTCTGAGAGAGCGAATCGATCTTCGAATCGGAAGTGATGGTACGCGTCGTCGTCGACTCGGTCGAGCCCCACTTGCCGCCCTTCAGGTTGAGCGCGCGGGCGAGGTGCTTCGAGACGTTGAGCGAGAGGTCGCTGTTGAGGATCCACTCGAAGCCGAGCGAGTTGAGGTCTTCCTGGCAGACTTCGACGAAGCGCGCCTCGATCTCGATGAGCTTCGGGTCGGCGTTCATTTCGGTGAGCGCCTTCTCGAGTTCGGCGAGGTTCTCGTAGGTGTTCTTGACGCGGAGCTTGCCGATCGTCTTGATGTACATGATCGACGAGCCTTCCGGCCAGCCAACGCCGAGCATCTCGAAGAATTCCTTCCAGTCGCGCTCCTGATTCGCTTCGCCGTCGTCCTTCTTGGAGGAATTGCCGCCGCCGAAACCGGCGTTCTTCATTTCCTTCATGTCGTCCGATGCGGTGCCCATGCGGTCGATGAAGGCGGAGACGACGGGGTAGCTGCGCGTCACCATTTCGTCGGTCGTCATGTCCTTGGGCATGATCATCACGATCTGACCCTGGACCTTGAACTTGTAGCCGACGAGGTCGCAGACCTGCTTCAAGGCTTCGTAGAACTTGATCTCGCCCGTCTGGATCATCGGGATTACGGGAACGCCTTCCTGAGCGGAAGCGGTCTCGCCGGAGTCGTCGGACGCGCCGAAGCCGCCCGCGCCCTCTTCCTCCTCGGCCGGAGCGGAGGCGTGAAGCGTCTCGGCCGTCTTGATGACGAAGTTGAAGCCGCGCTGCTCCATCGGCGTCGCCGGGTCGTCGTAGTCCTTCGACGCGGTGCGGAAGAACTCGATCGCGTCGATGATCGTCGCCGGCGGCTTGAAGTTGATACCGGGAAGACGCATATCCTGCATCTTCTTGATGATCTTCTGCTCGACCGCCATCTGGGGGTCGTCGCCGAGCGGCGTCTTCATCGTCACGCTCTTCTGATCCTCGATCTCACGCGCGTCGACGGCGTAGACGGGGCGCCACGCCTTGTCGACGTCGGCCATCATGCCCTCGCGGGCGGCCTCGCGCTCCTGCATGAGGATCGTGTGGCGCTTCTTCTGGATCGTGTTGCGAAGACGGATCGCCGCCTGGTTGTAAGGATCGGAGACGAGCACGAGTTCGCACTCGTCGAGCGCCTTGTCGAGCTCGCGCGTCGCGAGAAGCTGACGCGAACGGCGGAGGTGCTGAAGGTTCTTCGCCCGGAGATCCTTGTAGTCCTCGTCGTTGCGGCGGTGGGAAATTTCGGAGATGTCGGTCTTGTTGGCGTCGGGATCTTCGGCGACATTCCACTCCTCGAGGACCTTGCGGGCCTTCGGGTGACGGAGGTCGACCGCCTTAGCCATGATCTTCTTCGCGCGTTCACGGCGGCCGAGGGTCTCCTCGGCGAGCGCGTCGCGGTAGAGCGCCTCGGCGATGCCCTGCTGACACTCGCGGCGGAACGCGGCGGAACGCGCGCTGTCGTTAAGGTGACGCGAAGCGATGCTGTAGTGGCGGGCGGCCTCGCGGTAGTCCTTAGCCTCCATCGACCCGCGGGCGAGCTCGATTTCGCGCATCGCGTAAGTGTCGTTCGCGCCGCGACGGATCTTCTCGAGTTCGACGATGTTCGAAAGGAGTTCGTCCTCTTCGCTCGCGGCCGGCTTCGCGGCGGGAGCGGGGGCGGGTTCTTCGGCCTTCGCCTCGGGCTCGGCCGCAGGCTCCGCGTCGTCCTTCGCCTCGGGCTCCTCGGTCTTCTCTTCGGGCTCGGCCGCAGGCTCCGCGTCGTCCTTCGCCGCTGGCTCTTCGGTCTTTTCCTCGGGCTTGGCCGCAGGCTCCGCGTCATCCTTCGCCTCGGGCTCCTCGGTCTTCTCCTCGGGCTCGGCCGCAGGCTCCGCGTCGTCCTTCGCCGCGGGCTCCTCAGCCGTTTCCTCGGCGGCGGGCGCCGGCTCCTCGACCTTCGCCTCGGGCTCCTCGGCCTTTTCCTCGACCGCGGGGGCGGCGGGCTCTTCGGCCGCCGGCGCCTCGGCCTTAGCCTCTTCCTTGGGCGCTTCGGCCGGGCTATCGGATTCGAGGCTGTTCAGAAGGTCGTCGAGATCGTCCTGGGCACGGACGTTCTGACCGATCGCGACAACCGCCGCCGTCGCGCCGAGCGCGACCAGATTCCTGAGGTGCATCATGAACACTTCTCCTTTAGTTCAATCGAAATTATAGCGAAATTTTTCTCACTCTTCAAGTGCGTCGATATTCCGCACCTTCCCGCTTGAAAGATCCTTGACCGTGACGCGCGCGCCCTTCGGCTCGAGCGCCTTCACGTCGAGGACCTTGTAATTCGCGGTATTGAGCGAAAATTCCGCGCCGGGAACGACGTCGAAAGTCTTCGTCTCGCCGCGCGTATAGTTGAGCGTCGCCTGGACGTCGACCGGCACGCCCTTCGCGCCGATGACCATCTTCACGACCTTGCCGTCGGCCTTGCGCGCGACTTCGGCCTCGGAGACATCGACCATCTTGGTCATGCCCTTGCCGCCCTTGATCGAGTCCTTGCGCTCCTTCTTCTCGTAACCCTTGACGACGAAACCGGTGTCGCCGATCGCCTCGTCCTTGAGGACGGAGTACTGACGGCCGAGCGTGCCGTAATCGTTTTTCTTCTTCGGGTCCTTGAAGGTGTAGCGGTAGCCGCCCGGCGCCGGGTCGACCTTGACGAAGTAGAACGGGAGGACCGTCTTCTTGAGCGGGAGAACGAGCTTAAGGGAATCGAGGTAGTCGGGATGGGACGCCGGGTCCTTGAGGTCGGTCCCGGCCGCGATCTCCTCGCGGTTCGTGAAGCCGTCGCCGTCCATATCCGCGTCGAGATCGTTCGGATCGTTCGGGTTGAGCCCGAGCGCGAGCTCCTCCTCGTCGGAAAGGCCGTCGCCGTCAGAATCGAGCGCGACTTTCTTCTCCTCGGAAACCGCGGTCTTGCAGACGGGGCAGACCTTGAGGTCGCCGGGCATCGGGAGACCGCATTCCTTCGACTCGCAGAAAACGCGCTTCTCGCTCGCGAGGAAGCTGCCGAGCGTCTCCGCGGGCTCGAGGAGCCGCGGCGGGGTCGCGAGCGCCTTCGTCGCGGCCGTGAACGCGGTCATGTCGACCGCCTCGACGCCGCCCTTCTTCGAGGAATCGCGGCGGATCTCGCTCTTCGCTTCGGCCGCGACGCCGTCGGGATCGACGCCGAATTCGATCGCGGCGAAAACGGCCGCCGCCGCGAGCGCGGCGACGCCGCCGAGCGCGACGAGAATATCCCAGTGGGCCTGGGCGAAATTCTTCTGGGGACCGGACGCGATCATTCCTTCACCTCCTCGGCCTCGGGGGCCGCTTCAGCCGTTTCGGGAACGGCCGCAGTTTCGGGAACGGCCGCCGCCTCGGGGGCGGTGCCGAAATCGTAAGTTGAAACCTTGAGCGTGACCGTGAACGGGACGTCGGTACGCGGGTCGGTGACGAGACCCTTCTTCTGAGCGGCGGCTTCATCGGCCGCCGGCTCTTCGGCGGCGCGACCGCGACCGCGACGACCGCGGCGACCGGCCGCGGGAGCGCCCGCGGAGTCCTTGCGGTCGCCGAGCGCCGACGCGAGCGCGTCTTCGGCGCGACGGCAGACGAGCGAATCGACGACGGTGAAGCGCTTCGATGTCGAAAGGGCGTTAAGCGTCTTCACGAACGCGACCGGGCGAACCTGGAAGACGACCGTGTAGGAGTAGACGCTCGCGAGCGGCTTCACGTCCTCGGTTTTTTTCTTCTTCTTCGGGCGGCCCTTCGAGTCGAGTTCGGGCGGCGGCTCGAGGTTCTTCTTCCCGTCGAGCGTCACTTCATCAAGTTCGAGCGCGCCCGCCTCGGCGAGCGTCTCGGCGAGGAACCTGACGTCGGACCATTCGCGCGTCATCTCCGGGACAGCGTCCGCCTCGGGCATCGCGCCGCCCGCGATGATGTCCTTGAAGCCGAATTCGAAACCGGCCTTCACGAACTTCCCTTCGGCCGCGCCGGGGAGGTCCGCGATCGCGCGCGCCTCGGCGACCATGCGCGCCTTGAGCGCGTCCTTCGTGAGGTTCGGCTCGGGCGGGAGATCGCCGCCCTTCACGGCCTCGAAGCTGTCGGCGTACCACGCCTCGAGCGCCTTCGCGTTCGCGTTGATCGCGTCGACCGACGACTGCTCCGGCGCGACGGGCGCGTTCGCGATTCGCTTCACGTTCGCCTTGAGGTCCTCGAGCTCCGACGAGACTTCGTCCCCTTCGGCCCAGGAGGAGTAGGCGAGATACCCGAGGGCGAGAGTCGCGACGAGCGCGACGCCGCCGATCGAGGCCATTACGATCTGATTTTTATTCATGCTCATTTGAACTTAAGCTCCACGATGATCTGGGTGATCGAATCGCCCTTGCCGAAGCTCGAGGCGCTGGAAGTCGCGGCCGAGACGATCGCGGGCGACGACTGGAGCTTCGCGCAGAGAATCTCCGACGCGGTCCCCTTCATGCCCTTCGCCTCGGCCTTCTTGACGTATTCCGCGACGCGGTCCTTCCAGCCACGGACGGTCAGTTTCGAGCCGTCCCAGGACTCGACCCAGAGCTCGTCGCCGAGCGCGGAGCGAATCGCCGAAAAGCCGTTCACCCAGTCGCCGCGGGCCTCGATGAGCGCGCGGAGCTCCTCCGCCTGCTTGGCGGCGGCGTCGGCCTTTTTCTGCGCGGCGGAAATCTTCGAGTCGTAGCTCTTCAATCCCGCGCTCACGGAATCGATTTCGTCCTTCACCTGAGCGGTGACGTCGCGGGAATGGCTGAAGGCGAGGAACGTCGCGACGCCGGCCGCGACGAAAAGCGCGGAGGCGGCCGCGACGACCGGGATGCGCTTCTTCTCGGCCCGCGCCTCGAGAATCGACGCGGGGACGAGGTTCACGTTGATCGCGCCCTGACCCGCTTCGCGAATCGCAAGGCCCGTGTTCGCGGCGAGGAACGGCGTATCGGCGGCGAGGCGCTCCGCGTCGAGCGCGGGCGCGGCGGCGACCGTCTCGAAGGGATTGAAGATCTCGACCTCGATCTGGAGCGAATCCTGGAAGAACGCGTCGATCTGCGGGAGGAGCGCCGTGCCGCCCGCGAGATACATCTTGACCGGCGTGCCGCCGCCCTGCTGGGAGCGGTAGAAATTGATCGAGCGCGAGATTTCCGCGTGAAGACGGGTCATCGCCGCGCGGCAGACCTTCGAGATAAGGTCGCGCGTCGGGTCCTCGTCCTCGGTGACGCCGCCCATCGAAACGTAGGCGACCTCGCGCTTGTAGCCCTCGGCCTCTTCGAGCGTGCAGCCGAGTTTCTGAGCGATTTCCTTCGTGACCGTGTTGCCGGCGACCGGAATCGCGCGGTTGTAGAGCTTCTCGCCCTCGGCGATCACGAGCGAAGTCGTGCGCGCGCCGATGTCGAGGAGAACGACGCAGCCTTCGTCGCCCTTCACGCCGCGGACGGCGTTGAGGAACGCGGTCGGAGCGGAATCGATCACCTCGGGCTCGAACCCGGCGGAGCTGACCGCGGTCGTCACCGCCTCGATCTGCTCGGTCTTCGCCGCGACGATGAGAACCGCCTTGTCGCCGGTTTCGGTCTCGCCGAGAATCTCGCGGTCGCAGACCATCTCGTCGATCGGGAAGGGGATGTTCTGCTCGATCTCGTAGCGAACGAGCTGCTCGAACTTGGCCTTGTCGCTCCCCGCCATCGGAATCGCCGCGAAACGCGGGAAGACCATCTGGCCGGAGACGGAAATCGCGACCTTCCCGGGCTTTATCCCCTTCTCGCGGACGATTTCGGAAATCGCCGGGAGGAGGAGCGTATCGGCGTTACCCGCGTCGAGCGGAGCCGCGAGCGGCGCGAGCCCGTAATTGACGAGCGTCACCTTCGAGCCGCTCGCCTCGTACTCGGCGAGGGCGATCGCGCTCGCGCCGATATTGAGGGTCAAGAATTTCTTAGCCATAAGAGGAATTGTTCGATTTGTCGATTTGTCGATTCGTCGATTTGTCGATTCGTCGATTGTGCAAGTTGTCGATTCTCCCATTTACCCGAATCGACGAATCCGACGAATCGACGAATCGATAAATCAGTTGTTGACGGCTTCGTAATCGTTCGGATTGACGAGCGCCCAGATCGTCTTCGAGCGGTCCTGGAGCCCCTGGCGGCGCTCGATCATCGGCTCGCCGCCCTGCTGGGCGTTCATGATGTCCTGATCGTTCCAGAACGCCTTTTCGATCGATTTCGGATGGGAGGCGATACCCTGAATTTCCGACTCGCAGTCGCCGGCGAGGACTTCGCCCTTCGCGTTCGTGATCACGAGGCCGATCGCCTTCGGCTCGCCGTAGCGCTCGAGGTAGCTCGGGTGGAGGCAGACCGACGCGGCGTGGGAGCCCTGAGGAATGTTCGAGTAGGTGACGGTCTGGGTGAAGTAGCTGTACGGGGCGAGGCCTTCCTTGTTGCCCTTGTTCTCGGTCGCGGACTTCGTCTCGAGAAGGACGTGCCAGGCGAACGTAAGCTGATCCTGGAACTTCGCGTAGGTCGTGTACTTCGCCTCGAGGACGATCCACTTGCGCGGCTTCGTGTAGCAGTTGCCGATGATCGACGCGCCGCCGAGCGCGGGCGCGGACAGGGTCGACGCGCGGCCCGTCTTCGGGAACTGGTCGATCATGATCTTCGCGTCCTTGCCGGTCGTCGGCTCGTCTTCATCGGCGACCGCCGCCGCACGGGCGCGCGAAGCGGCCGTCGACGACTTCGAGCCCTTCGCCGTCGTCTTCGTCGGCACCGCCATAAGCGAAGTAACCGCGAGCGCGGCCACCGCAACCATCATAAGCTTCTTCATTATGTTTTCCCCTTCTTGGTTTTTAAATTCTTTTCCGGGCCGTACCGCCCTATCCTATCATACTTCCAGAATTATACCTTTTCTCTTTCTCTCTGTCCACCGCCATGCTTCATGTTTCATGCTTCATGCTTCATGCTTCATGTTTCATGTTCTCTCACAGCACTTTCATCTTCGGGAGATCCTGTATATCGACGAGTCCCACGACTCTTCCCTCCGCGTCGCAGACCGGGAGGTCGTCGATCCGTTTCCGCTCGAAGATCTTCAGGAGTTCGGCGGCGTACACATCGTCCCGGACAAACATCGGCGAGCGCGTCATGAATTCGTCGATTCGTCGATTCGTCGATTCGTCGATTCGTCGATTCGTCGATTCGTCGATTCGCTGAGACGCATAGAGGCGACGGAAGTCTCCGTCGGTGAAGATGCCGAGAAGCCTGCCGTCAGGTGCAACGATAAGCGCCGATCCGCTCTGTGCCTTAGTCATCGCGAGGAGTGCATCCATGACCGACGACTCCGGTGACACTCTGGGAACACGCGCGCCCTTGCGCATGATGTCGGTCACCTTCAGCACGAGAGCACGGCCGATCGCGCCTGCCGGGTGGTTGCTAGCGTATTCCTCAATCGAGAAACTGCGCATGTCGATGAGTGCCATCGCGAGCGCGTCGCCCATCGCCAAAGTAGCGGTGACAGAATTTGTCGGAGCCATTCCGAACGGACAGGCTTCCTTCCCGCAGGGAATCGCCAGATGCCAGTCCGAGAGTTTCGCGAGCGTTGAATTCGCATTGCCGGTCATCGAAACAATCTTAAGATTGTGACGACGCACCGCCGGAACGAGACGAATGATTTCATCAGACTCTCCTGAAAACGAAAGCGCGATCAGAAGATCATGAGCCGACACCATTCCGAGGTCGCCGTGCATCGCCTGGACGGGGTTGAGGACGATCGAGCGCGTCCCCGTCGAAGCGAAGATCGCGCTCATCTTCTCGGCAACATGCAAATTTTTACCGACCCCGGTAACTATCGCGATACCACCATTCTCCGTCACTTCGAGAATCTTGCGCGCAATGACGACAAAAGAAACTCCAAGAGAGGCCTTGGTCGCTTCAAGTCCTTTGATTTCAACGTCGAAGACTTCTTTCGCACGTTCTATAATCTCTTCATCAGTCATCTTGAACCTTAGCTCCTCTTGCATCGTGTACGCGACGTCCTGTCGGAAGACTGAAAGATTCGCAGCAGTTCCTCGCATTCGTCGAGAATCACTTTACAATTCTCACTGTCGGGTCGCAGTTCAAGGAGCACCTGAAGCCAATAATGGTTCTCGGCGCATTCCTTAAGCGCGATACTCACCTTATGCACAAAATCTTCCCGCGATTCAGCTCTATTTGCCTCCCGGTAATTCGCTCCGATCGACGAGGCTGACTTACCGAGCTGGAAGGCGATGACTCGAGTTGAGCTTGACCTGGGCAATGAATCGAGATAGCGAAACACTCTTGCAGCGAACTTCATTGTCCGCTGCTCAAGCGCCTTCTTCATTTCCAGTTTCTCTTCTCTTGTCATCTCATCCTCGTGACTTCTCGATTCGTCGATTCGTCGGATTCGTCGATTCGTCGATTCTATCAAATTCTACAAATTCGACAAATCGACAAATCGACAAATCGACAAGTTCTCAATCGACGAATCGACAAATCGACAAATCGACAAGTTCTCAATCGACGAATCGACGAATCGACAAATCGACGAATTCTCACTTCGTCGTCGACTGCAAAAGCGTCACGCAGATCGTCCCGACGATATCCTCGGCCGAGCAGCCTCTGCTCAAGTCGTTCATCGCCTTCGCGAGGCCCTGGAGGTTCGGACCGATCGCGGCCGCGCCGCCGAGGCGCTGGGCGATCTTGTAGCCGATGTTGCCGGCATTGAGGTCGGGGAAGATGAAGACGTTCGCATTGCCCTGGATTTCGCCGTTCGGGTTCTTCTGCTTGCCGGTCGCGGGGACGATCGCGGCGTCGAACTGCATCTCGCCGTCCATCTTGATCCCGGCCTCGGCGAAGCGGGGCTTCGCGAGCTCGACCGCCTTCTGAACCTTCTCGACCATGTCGCCCGCGGCGGAACCCTTCGTCGAGAACGAGAGGTACGCGACGCGCGGCTCGCAGCCGGTAAGATCCTTGTACGTCTGAGCGGTCGCAAGACCGATGTCGACGAGCTGCTCCGAAGTCGGGTTAGGGATGACTGCGCAGTCGCCGAAGGCGAGGACGCTGTCGCCCGAGGCGGTCGGCTCGCGGAGGTCGAGGATGAAGCAGGAGCTCGCGGTCTTCACGCCCTTCTGGGTTCCGAGCGTATGGAACGCGGCGCGGAGCATATCACCCGTCGAGGCGATCGAGCCCGCGACGAGGCCGTTGACCAGTGCCTCGCGCACCATCATGCCACCGAAATATATCCGCTTGGTCGACAAGGTCTTGCCTGCAGTTGCAAGGTCAATCATCTTCTGTTTTTCGACCGGCTTCTTCGACTCCTTGGCATTCCACGCTTCGAAATACTTTTTCGCGAGGACATCCAGAAGGGTGCCGCCGCCATTTGAATCGACGAATCGACGAATCGACGAATCGTCAGATTCTCCCGTGGTGTAGTCGATCGTCTTGATCCCGCGGTCTGCGAGCTTGAGCCCGGCCTTCGCCTCGGCGTCGGCGATCTCCGCCGGAGTGCCGAGCACGATCGGGGTGCAGATCTTGCGGTCAACGCACGCGCACGCCGCAGTGATGACACGCGGATCCATGCCCTCGGGGAGGACCACGGTGCCGTTCAGTTTGGATGCCTTTTCGATGATGGATTTAATAGCGTTCATTTTGAGAATTTGTCGATTTGTCGATTCGTCGATTTGTCGAATGAGAATTTGTCGATTTGTCGATTCGTCGATTTGTCGATTCCTTAGTTGTTTTAAAATACTTGTTCTACTATCTTGTCATTCCGCAATTCAATCAATTCAATCAATTCAATCAATTCAATCGACGAATCGACGAATCACTTCGCGGCCGCAAGGACGCGAACCGTGTCTCTCGCGATCGCGAGCTCCTCGTTCGTCGGGAGGACGATGACGGGGATCTTCGAGTCCTTGGTCGAGAGGGTGAAGACCTCGCCGCGCTTCTTGTTCGCGGCCTTGTCCATCTTGATCCCGAGCGCGCCGAGGCGGGCCATGATGCGCTCACGCACCTCGCCCGAATTCTCGCCGATGCCGCCCGTGAAGATGATCGCGTCGGCGCCGCCGATGATCGTGTTGTAGCCGCCGATGTAGAGGGCGGTACGGTAGGCGAGCATCTCGAGCGCGAGCTCCGCGTACTTGTCGCCCTTCTCCGCCTTCGCGACGATGTCGCGGCAGTCGGAAGAGCCGGTGAGCGCGAGGAGACCCGACTTCTTGTTGAGGAGCGTATCGGTCTCGGCCGGGGTGAGCTTCTCGGCCTCCATGATCTGGAGAACGGCCGCCGCGTCGATGTCGCCGCAGCGCGTACCCATCACCATGCCGGCGAGCGGGGTGAGGCCCATCGAGGTGTCGACGCACTCGCCGTTCTTCACCGCGGTGAGCGACGAACCGTTACCCATGTGGCAGGTGACGAGGTTAACCTTCGAGACGGGCTTCTTGAGGAGCTTCGCCGCCTCCTCGGTGATGAACTTGTGCGAGGTCCCGTGGAAGCCGTACTTCCGGATGCCCATCTTCTTGTAGTACTTCGGATCGATCGCGTACATCGCGGCGCAGTCGGGCATCGTCTGGTGAAAGGCGGTGTCGAAGACGGCGACGTTCGGAACGCCCTTGAAAATCTTCGAGCACGCCTTGATGCCGCCGAGGTTCGCGGGCATGTGGAGGGGACCGAACTTCACGAGCTTCTCGAGCTTCGCCATCGTCTTCGCGTCGGCCTTGACCGAGTCCTTGAAGACTTCCGCGCCGTGGAGGACGCGGTGGCCGATCGCGTCGATGCCCTTGGCGAGGTCGCCGAGATCGGCGACGACGTTCTTGAGGGCCTCGGTGTGGTCCTTCGGACCGCCGCAGCCGATGCGCTCGACGAGACCCTTCGCGAGCCGCTCGCCCTTCTTCATGTCGAAGAGCTGGTACTTGAGCGAGCTCGAGCCCGAGTTGATGACGAGAACCTTGACGATTTCTTTCTTCATTTTATTTTCCTTCGATTAGAAATGAATCGGCCCGGGCGGCTTCCCCCCTTGCCGCCCGGGCCTGCCGGTCTTTAGTCCATCACGATCTTGAAGAACTTCTTCGTGCCGCCCGCGTACGCCGAAAGGTCGATCGCGTCGGTCGTGAACGTTCCGTCGGAATTGATGTTGACCGTCACGGTCACGCTGGACTTGGTCCAGGTCTTGAGGTCGTCCGAGACGTAGATCGCGCCGGTGAGGGTCGAGCTCACCTCGCCCGCGGAGTAGACGCTGAGCGCGGCGACCGAGCGGGCGCTCGAGGACGTCACCGTCTCGGCGTTGCCTGTAGCCTTGACCTGGAGCGATCCGTCGTCGGTCGCGATAAGCGTGAACTTGACGTCGGTCGCCTCGCTAGAACCTTCGACCGAGCCCGCGTTCGCCGCGAGGGCCGCGTTGTAGGTCGAGTAGCCGCTCGGCTCGATGTCGAGCGCGAGCGCCGCGACGCCGGCGTTGTTGAGGACCGTGAACGCGTAGGCGGCGAGACCCGAGCCCGAAGTGCCGCTCGATTGCTGGGCGAGAAGCTCCGCGCCGAGGGTCGTATTCATCGCGACGCCGTTCGAGAGGGTCGTATCGATGAGTTCCGCGCCCGCCGCGAGCGACTTGCCCTCGGCGAGTTCCCACGCGTCGGGGAGGTTGTTGCCGTTCGTGTCGACGTCCTCGATGTAGCAGACAAAGAGGTCGCCGTCGCCGAGCGTATCGCCGATCGTGATCGTCGTCGGCGTGAGGAGGTAGCTCCCCGTTCCGGCGCGCGGCGCGACGTAGCCCCACGACTCGTAGCTGTCACGGTAGCGGGCGGTGCCGCGGCTCGTGAAGTCGAGGTACGCTCTCACGTAGTACTTGCCCTTCGGGAGACCGACGAGCGTCGCGTTGACGGTCGGCGCCGAGGTCGAGTAGACAGTCGCGAGATTCGCCGAGCTCACGTAAGTGCGGGCGACCGGCATGCCGGAGAAGTCAGGCGTATCGAACGCCTCGACGCGGACGGTCGCGGCGTTAAGCGCCTTGCGCGGGCCGAAGTACTTCGCGGCGACGCGGATCGAGCCGTAGTTGTCGGAGTGGGTGAGCGTGTTCATGCGGAACGTCGAGTCTTCGCTCCAGTAGTTGTTGCGGAACTTCGCGTTGTACATCGTTACGCGCCAGGTGTACTCGCCGCTCGCGAGGAGCTGATCGCCCGCGTAGACGTTCGGGAAGAACGTGTAGACGCCGTCGCGGTCGGGAGCAGGGGCGCGGCGGATGCCCGAGTTGTAGACCTCGGTCGAGCCGCTCATGACGACGATCCGGAACGCGGTGTAGCTCGTGTTGCCGTTCATCGACCACTTGAAGGTCGGCCGCGCGCCGTAGACCGCGCTCGCCTGGGCGCCGGGCGCGACGATGATCGGCCGCTGGCGGCTTGCCGTGTCGTCGAAGTAACGGTTGATCGTGTGCTCGAGCGCATAGACCGTATTCGTCGCGGCGGCGGAGCGGAACGAGATCGTACCCGTGTCGAATTCGCCGTCGCCGATGACGACGATGTAGGTGACGTTCGTGCAGTCGCTGCCGGCGTCTTCGATGCCGCCCTCGTCGATCGTCTCGGCGAGATCGTCCCAGTCGATGTCGAAGCGGCCGTTCGTGAGGAAGTCGGCTTCGGTGATCGTGGTCCAGCCCGCGCCGTCATCGTCGCGGTAGAACTTGCGGTCGAGTACGACCTCCGGGTCGACGCCGAGCGTGTAGCGAGGCCAGCCGTCGACGGCGTAGCGGACGACGCGGACACGGGTGCCGCGGAGGACTTCGGCCGTCGATTCCTCGATCTCGGCGACTTCGACGTCGTTCGTGATATCGCCGAGGCGGCCGGTCTGGGTGATCGCGTCTTCGACAACGCGGTCAGAATCGCTCTCGTCTTCGAAGACGTTGATGCGGGTCGTGATCGCGCTCGTGTCGGTGAGCTCGATTTCGGCGTTGCCCTCGTACCAGCCCACGGTCGCGTCGACGGTGCCCATCGGCTCGCCGATCGTGTAGTATCCGTCCTTGTTCATATCGACGAACGCGACGAGCTTGCTCGTACCCTCGCGGAGGTAGCCCTTCGTCGCCTCGCCGAGCGAGACTTCGAGCTTGTTCTCCTGGAGAGTCGGAACGGTCGTCGTGTAGCGGAGCGAGAAGAGCGAGTTCTCGGCGACGAAGATCGTCGAGTTCGTGTCGGTCGCGCTCGAGTAGCTGTTCGCGAGCGAAGCGAGCGAGAGCTCGAAGCGCCCGGTCACGCCGTCGAAGGTGCCGATCGTGGTCTTGCCGTACATGAACGAGCCTTCAAGCGTCGTCGCGTTCTGAACGACCGTGACGTCGTCAACCGGCACCCAGCTCTGGTAGTCGCTCGAGTGGAGATAAATTCTCGAGTAGCCGTAAAGCTGAAGGTCCTTGTAGTACTGACTCCAGGTGCCACGGATAACCCAGACGTTACTGTCGGAAGGTCTCGAGGTGATCGTACCGAATCCGGTGTAGGTTCCCGTGTAAGTGACGTCCCAGTAGAACTCGGCGTCGGACGAGAGCGTGTAGCGGTAGAGACTGACCTTGCTCGCCTGAATGTGGCCCGGGCCCATCACGCCGCGGACGACGTTCTCCTGCCAGCCGCCGATTCGGACTTCCTGCTCGCGCTCCTCGCCGGGATAGATCGTCCAGGTCGCGTCGGGCTGAACCGGGTCGGCCTTCGAGTACGCGTTGATGACGATCGGGAGCATCGAGTTCTCGATCTGGTTGATCGAATTCGTCGACTCGGTGCTCGCGCTCTCGTCGCTCAAATCGAGGATGCCGTTGTAGCGGAGCGTGAGGTTGAGGGTCGGGACGGGCATGTCCTTGAACTCGTCCTCGCCCGCCATGTGGGTGATCAGGTTCGCGTGGTTCTCGGCGCAGAACGAATTGTAGCGGACTTCGGCGAAGTTCGACCAGCCGTCCTCGTCGTAATCGGCGAGCGCGTCCCAGACGGTGCGGCTAGAGTATTCGACCTCGAACTGGTTCTCCCACTCGTCCTCGCACATATCGTTATCGGTGAAGATTTCGCCGATGTAGAGCTGGCCGATCGGGAAGAAGTAGTCGGTGTAGTAGTCGTTGATCGAGTACGCGTCGGTCGGGTCGAAGACCTTGCCGAACTTGAAGAACTTCGTGAGGAGGTACTCCATGTAGTTCGTGAGGCCGTCGCCGTCGTCGTCGTCGTTCGCGTCGCCTTCGAGGTCGAAGAGGTCGGCCCACCAGTCGGGCATTCCGTCGCCGTTATCGTCGAATGCGTTCTCGTAGGTATGGTCGGAGTAGACGCCGGTCGCGAGGTCCTCGAGGTACCACTGCCACGCCGCCATCGTGACGCCGTCACGGGTGACGAGCGTGTAGAAGCCGAGGTCGCCCGACCAGGTGTTCGCGGACGAAGAGTTCATCTTCTCCTCCCACCAGTCGGCGAGGCCGTCCTCGTCGGCGTCGGTCTCCTCCGCGGGCGTGGTCGCGCCCTTGTCGTCGAAGAAATCGGGGCAGCTCTTCGCGAAAGCGCCGCCGATCGGGATCAGGTCGCTCGTCGCGTTGAAGAACTGGCGCTCCGTGTAGGTGTAGCGGTTCGAGAGCGAGATTTGAGTGTCGGTATCGATATCCGCGAAGCCGATATGGAACTTATGCCATTCGCGGTCGTTGTCGTCATTCCAGAGCGTGTACGGGAGCGCGGTGTTCGGGAAGACGAACGCGTCGTTCCCGGTGACCGTCGCGGGCGTGAAGCCCGAGAAGTACTTGCCCCAGTAGAGCGAGTCGATCGTCGAGCCGTCGTAGATCGGGAGGTGGTCGACCGTGTTCTCGATCCACGGAACGACGCGGTAGTCCGTATAGACGGTCGACTTGAGCGAGTAGCCGTTCCACCAGCCGACGTTGAGGTCGATCACGTCGCCGTTCATGTCGAGCGCGTTCGCCGCGACGCCCGAATCGAAGCCGGTCGGCGAGGTCTTCACGTTCTCGGCCGAAATCGCGGACGGGAGGTTCGCGAAGTTGTAGTGCTGGACGAGCTCGGGCGGGAGGACGGAGCTGCCGTCGTTGTCGTTGCGGCTCGCGACCGCGACTTCGGTGTTGCCCGCGTACATCGTCGCGAAGACGTCGTCGCGGTTCTCCGAAGCGTCGGCGAGCGCGCGGCGGGTGCGATCCGAATAATCGGCCGCGATTTCGTCCGCGGTGCGCGCGCCGTCCCAGACGCTCACTTCGGCGATGTAGCCCTTGTAGAAGTCGCCGAAGTCGGTATCCCAGCTCGCCGCGTCGCCGGCGGCGGCGCCGAGAACGCCGGTCGTCGTCTTCGCGCTCGCGCCGAGAATGAAGGCCGCGTTAAGAGCCTCGTATTCGTAGGCCGAGAAGTCCTCGTCGCTCGTCGGGTCCTGCTTGACGACGCTGACGCCGTTCGCGGGGATGAGAGTGCACTCCTTCTTGAGCTGCGCCTCGCCGTCGCGGTAGAGCGTGAAGACCTTGCCGTCGTAAGTCGCGGCGATGTGCGCCCAGGTGTCGTTCTTGATGTACGACTTCGTCTCGGCGTTGACCTGGCAGCTCTTGAAGGTGTCGGTGCCGCTCGTCTTCGAGTCGGAGCCGTCGAACATCGCGTAGAGGCAGCCGTCGGCGGTGAAGCCGAGGCGGAAGTTCGCGCGGATGTAGCCCGCTTCGCCTTCCGCGAGGTTGTTCTGGCTCGTGAGCGTCGAAGCGCCGTAGACGGCGACGCGCTCGAGGATGACCTGCTCCTTCTTCACCTCTTCGGGGCGCACCCACGCCTCGACGGTGAACTGTTTGAGGAGGTCGACCGCGCCGAGAGTGCGGCGGTTCGGCTCGTAGCTGATCGCGGCCGCGTTCTCGCCCGGGAAGTAGAGCGCCTCGCGACGGTCCGGGTCGGTCGCGTCGAGCGCGTCCGAAGCGGAGTAGACGTTACGGACCTGCTCGACCGAGTCGCTCGTCCAGTCGTTATCCGAGTCGAAGCCTTCGTTCTCTTCGAAGGCGAACATGTAGTCGGAGGCTCGCGTCCAGTAGCTCGAGAGCTCTCCGTAGAGATCCCACTTGTAGAACTGACGCGTGAACGGGCGCTCGCCGGTCGTATCGGTGTACCAGTACGGCGAGGGGTCGGTGTGGTAGTTCTCGGGCGAGGCGAGGTTCGGCGCGAGGCGTTCCTCGTCGTTCCGGAGTCCGTCGCCGTCGGCGTCGAACATCGGGTCGCCGGTCACCCACGGGTAGAGGACGGGGTTGTAGACGAGGCTATCGACGCCGTCGACCTCGGTCCACTTGTTGTCGAAGGCGCTGCCCGTCTCGAGCCGCTCGGCGAGCTCGTCCTTCGTTTCGCCGCCGTAGAGCGGGTTGAGGCCGTGGAAGATCTCCCAGTGGTCGTCCATGCCGTCGTTATCGGTATCCCAGAGACGCGGATCGGTCGAGAGATATTTCGTCGCGCCTTCGGGGATCAGCATGTAACGCGCGCCAGCCATGCCGTCGGCGAGCTCGTAGTTCGTATACAGGCCGACCGTCGAGAGGCGGACCGGGTCCCACGCCATCGGCGTTTCGGAGAAGTAGCCGAGCGCGACGTAGTCGATGCCCTGGCTCTCGAGATCGGTGCCGCTATCCTCGGCGAAGCGCGAGGCGACGTAGACCTCGACCGCGAGGGCGTATTCCTCGGTCTGGGCGTATTCCTCGTACGCCGCGTCGACCTCGGCCTCGGCGCGGGTCTGCGCCTGGGCGAGGAAATAGTAGATGTCGCGCGACTCGGGCTCGGCGACCGGCGGGTACGCGGCGTCGATCGCGGCGTCGGCCTCGGCCTTCGTCGGGTCGGTCGTGTCGTCGAGCGATTCGTAATCAAGACCGTTGAAGTTCGCGGTGTCGGCCTTGTACGCTTCGACATTCGCGACGTACTCGTCGTAGGCGGCGACCGCGTTCGTGTAGGCGACGTACTCGTCGCTCGCGAGGAACTCGTCGTAGGCGGCGTTCGCGTATTCCGCGGTCTTCGTCGAGACCCAGCTCGACTTCCAGAGCGCCGGGTACTCGGCGGCGTAAGCGTCGTACTTTCCGCCGGCGCCGGCGACTTCGTCCTCCATCGCCTTCTCGGCGGCGGCGAGCGCCATCGTGTTCTTGAAGACTTCCTGCGAGTAGGGGTTGAAGGTGACGACCGGGAACTCCTCGCGGGCGAAGGTCGAGGCGTAGCCGTAGAAGCGGACGCACTCGGCGTCGCCGTTCGAGTGGTCGACGTAGCGCTCGACCTCGATGTCCTCGGCCTCGACGTTGACGCCGTATTCGGCGCCGAGCGAGATGGCGACCATCGAGCGGTAGTCCGACTTCTCGTCGTCGGTCTTGTTGTCCCAGAGCGCCGCCGTGATGCCGCTGAAGAGATCGGATTCGAGACGGGTATCGTCGAGCGTCTTCTTGAGGATGTAGCCCATCATCGGCGTCTTCGAGTCGTCGTAGCGGAAGTGACGCATCGCCTGGACGAGGTACTCCTGGTAGTTCTGGAGACCGTCGCCGTCGAAGTCGTAGTCGCGGTTCGTCCCGGTGAGCGGGTCGGTCTTCGCGACATTGATGCCTTCGGCATTTTTCCACTTCGTCGAGTTCGAGGCGTCACGCGGATCGGTGCCGTCCATGCCGCCGTCGACGTATTCGACGCCGTTCGAAGTCGAGTGGACGAGGCCGGCGTACTGGTATTCCCAGGCGTCGGGGAGGAAGTCGCCGTCGGTATCGATCGTGCACGGGTTGAGACCGCCGCCGCGGATGCAGGCAGTACCGTCGTCGCTCGGTGAGCCGTACTGGAACGAGAAGGTCTCGTGGAAGACTTCCGCCGCCGAGAAGGTCGTCGGATATTTGCCCGACCATGTAGCGGCCTGTTCGGTGAAATCATCGAGGCCGTCGCCGTCGGTATCGGGGCTCCCCGGGTCGGTCGGCCAGAACTTGTTGATCCAGGTCCAGCCATTCGTTCCCGAAGCAATCGACGCACAGCCGGAATACGCAGCCACCGAGTCGGTACCGCAGTATTCAGAACCCAAGTTCAGAAGATCTTCATCTTCGTCATTGGTGTTAGAAGCAAGTATAGGCGAATACCCGACATATATTTCCCAGCCGTCGGGAATACCGTCGCCATCGGTATCGGCGCCGTGGCTCTGAATGGTCGTACCGTCATCGGCGTAACTGATTGTCGGACGAGTGCCATGCTTGAAGAGCTCCTCGACCGAATCATAGCTAAGACCGGCCCACTTGATCCATTGATATTCGTAGAGGTTGTAGAACTTGACGGTATTGACCGCGAGCTGGGCGTCGCCGCTCCAGCGGCTCCAATTATAGACCACGCCTCCGAAACCGTACCACGCCGTGCGAGGATCGAAACCGAAGACGACATAGACGTCGTTATGCATCAGGCAGTAATCGGAATCATCGAGACTCGCGTCCATGACCCAGCTGCCGTTTTCGAGCATGTCGGTCGTGATCGTGATCTTCGTGGCGCGCGTGATGCCCTCCGGGATCTTCTCGCCGCCGATCGTCTTCTCGCCGCCGGTGAAAGGCGTGCCGTAGAAGGTGAAGCTGCCGGTCGTCGAGGCCTGAATGAGATCGTTGCGGACTTCGAGCTGTTCCGTCTCGATATCCTCAGTGCTCGATACGGTCGGAATTACGAGGTAGCGGTGCTCTTCTCCGTCCGCGCCGTTGTAGCTGAATTCCAGGAAGCCGCTCGCGTAGGCCATGTAGTCGCCGTCGGGATTGTACGCGTCCAGACCCGAACCGTCATCCGAGAGCGGATTGAGATCCCAGATAACCTCGTAGCCGTCGGCCATGCCGTCGCCGTCAGTATCCCACTCGAGCGGGTTCGTGCCGACGACGAGTTCCTCGAGATCGGCGAGGCCGTCGTTATCGATATCCCACTGGCCGACCGTCTCGCCCGCGACGAGCGGGTCGTAGAAAGACATGATCTCCTCGGGCGAAATCTCCTCGCCCGCTTCGATATCGTCGGACTTCATCTTGTGACCGACCATCGGGCCCTGCCAGACGTAGACGCCGTAAGCGTTCTTCGCCTCGTAGCCGACCTTGGCGCCGTACCAGTACCAGTACTCGTAGCCGTCGGGGAGACCGTCGCCGTCGGTATCTTCGACCGTCGGGTCGGTCGGGCGCTCCGGCGTCCACGCGCCGCTCGTGAGGTCGGCCATCGCGTCGTCGTAGACCGCCTCGAACGCCGTCGCGACGTCGTTGGTGCTCATGCCCGCGAGCGTGCTCTTGTCGTTCACGCCCTTCCAGAGGAGGTAGGCGCGCATTTCGTTCGCGGTGTAGTCGGGCTCGATCATGCCCGCCGCGTTCTTGTACGCGTTGAGGCCCGCGCCCCAGCCGCGGATTTCGTAGTACGCGGAGAAGGGAATTCCGGCCGTCGTCCAGGAGTTGGTCGTGCCGGGCGTGATCGCGTTACCGACCTGCCAGCCGGCGGGGAAGTAGTCCTCGTCGTCGTTCGAGGAAGCGATATTCTCGACGTCGCCGAGCGACGAGCCGCCTTCGGCCTGCTCCTCGGTCGTCAGGAAATACTCGACGAACTTAATATCCGGGACGCCGTCCTGGTTGATATCGCCGACGTTATCCTTCGCGCGGAATTCCTTCGCGAAGACCGCCTCGGCGTAGGTCGTGAGATAGCCGTTGCCGTCCTCGGTCATCGCGGTCGGAAGCGAAACCATGGCGGGGGCGCTCTTCTGGAAGGTTTCGGGCGAGAGCGAAGCCGTGTAGGTGGAGCTGCCGTCCTCGTCGGTCGCGCCGAGCACCCAGCCGTAGAGGAACGAGTCGAGCTCTTCGTCTTCGTAGGCGTAGTAGTCGCCGGTCGCGTAGGTCGCGCCATCGGCGCCGATCGCGATATCCTTCGCGGAATCGAGCGTGCCGTCATCGACCGCGCCGACCTTGTAGCCGTAGCCGTAAGCGTCGATCGTGTTGAGGCTCGAGCAGTTCCACTCCATCGTGAATTCTTTCGCCGTGGAGAATGTCGCGTCAGGAACGTAGACGTGACCTTCGCCGATACCCTTCTGCTTCGCGTAGATCTGCGAGAGGGTGACGTTCGCCGTGCCGGCCGAGGGGCCGTTCGCGACCGTCTTGAGGAACTTCGAGGCCTTCACGAAATAATTGTAGGTGAAGCTGAGCGTGCCCTTGTCCTTGTCGGCGACCGTGATCGTGACCGACTGGTCGCCCTGGGCGTTGCCGAAGTTCGGCGTGAAGGTGTAGCCGAGCGGGTCGCCGTCCTTGATCGTGAACTTGGTGAGCGTACCCTGGGCGTCGGTGATCGCGGGATCCATCGTGCCGTCCTTCGCGCCGATGATCGTCACCGTGAGGCCGGCCGCCATATCGGCGTCGACGTCGCCCGAGAGGGTGAAGGTGATCGGGTACGCCTCGGCGAGACCGCCCGCGACCGTCCAGGCGTTGGTGTTCTGCTCGGTGAACTGGATGTATGTCGGGGCTATGTTCTGGACGTAGATTTTCTCCTGACTCGCGGTAAAGTAATCGCTCCAAAGGTCGCCCGTGTCGGCGTAGGTATCCTCTTCGACGACGGGGTTGTGGACGACGACCTCGGCCTTGACGGTGAAGCCCTTCGAGGCGGAAAGAACGGTACCGTCCATCTCCTCGATCAGGATGTCCTTCGTTTCGGCCTCCTCGAATTCGAGGTAGTATTCGTTATCGGCGAGCGCGGCGTAGCCGGCGGGGACGGTCTTATATTCGCTATCGAGCGTGAGCGTACCGGCGTTGTCGCCGGCGGGCGGGGTGACCGTCACCTTGACGACGAGCGGATCTTCGGCCGGGAACTGGCTGAGACCGACATGAATGTAACGCGGGCTCTCGTTCTCGACGTAGCTCGAATCGTGCTCGATCGTGACCGACGGGTTCTTGACGACTTCGAGGATCACCTGGTAGACCGTGCTCCAGGTGGACATATCCTTATCCTGAACCTTCGCCTCGATCGTCCAGGTACCGGCCGACTTGAAGGTGTATGTATACGCGTTAGCGTCGTCGTTCGGGTTGCCCTCGATCGTCGCGGTTGCTTTCTGAGCGCCATTGAGCTTGAGGGTCCACTTCGTCTTGAAGCCGCTCTCGAGGTCGTATGCGCCGGCGTCGGTAGTGACCGCCTTGAAGGTCCGGGTGAGGCCGCGGGCGATTTCTCCGAAGCTGTAGCCGCTCGATTCCGATTCGAAGCCGTCCATCTCGATATGGTCGATGACCGGCTCGACGTTGATGATATTGACGGTTAGATAGTTCGAGGCGTAGCCCGCGATCTTGGTCGCGTCGCTGTACTGCGGCGTAGTCGCGAGGACGACATCGAACTGGATGCCGAGCCCGGGGGCGGCGGCGCCGTCGAGAAGGGTCACGACGCCGGTACCGGAGGTATTGTTCGCGTTGATCGGAATACCGACCGTCTTCGTATAGTCGGTATCATCGCAGAGAATGAACTTGCGGCCGCTCACGGTGCCGAACATCGCGTCCTTGATGGTCGAGTCGGTGACGCGGAGGAAGGCGTAGATCGTGTTCCCGGTATCGTTCACGCTCGAGAGCGTGACGGTCGCGGTCATGTTCTTACCTTCATAGTACTCGCTCGCGTCGGAAGTGACGGTCGAGGTGCGCGGATAGGCGATATCGGCGTAGTAGTAGCGGTAGGCGCTCTTCTTGCCGCTCACCGGGGCCTTCACGTAGACGACCGAAGTGAAAGGATCGTCGCCCGAGCCGGTCGGGTAGTTGAGAATCGGCGTATCCGAGGAGAGCGCGTAGACGCCCGAGCCCTCGGCCGTTTCCTTGACGAGGAAGAGCTGGCCGTCCTCGCCGACGCCGTAGTAGCCGTCGAGCTTCTGGAAGGCCTTGGTGTTGTTGTACTTGACGTAAATCTCGTAGCCGCTCGCGCCGGTCGTGTCGAGGTAGGTCTGGTCGGCGTAGGTGTCTTCGATCGTGAGCGTGAATTCGATGTCGCTCCCGCTAACGCCCTCGATCGTCGAGTACTCGGCGGGGGTGACAATTTCGGGCTCTTTCGCCTTCGCCTCGATGCCGCAGGAGACCTTGGTCGTGAGCGCGGCGTCGGCGACATCGTCGCCGACGATCACCGGGGTGAACTTGATCTGGCCGGTCGGGAGAGTCGAGTTCTTGTCGCCGCGGAGGAAGTAGACGTAGACGGGGTGCTTCGAAGTCGTGCCCGCGTTGATCGTGACGGTCGGCGCCTCGCCGTCGGGAAGGATCGAAAGCGAAGTCGCGGTCGTCGAGAAGCGGACGTAGTCGTAGATGTCGACGCCGGTCACCGAAGTCGCGAAATCGGGGACGAGCTTGACGGTGAGGTTCGCGTCGGCGTAGGCCTGGGAGAGGTAGACGTTGATCGTCGCCTTAGAAGTAAGGTAGTCGCTGTCGGCGTAGACCGAGGTCTCGACCGCCTCCGCGACGAGCGAGGCGGGCATCGGCTCGATGCACTTCACGGGTACCGTGACGTAATCGACAACGAGGTCGCCGGTACCGTCCTCAGTGTTGTAATCGGAATACGCGGAAAGGATGAGGTTCGCCTCGCCGCCCTCGGCGATACCCTTGAGCGTGAAGTCCTTCTGAGACTCGCCGCCCGCGATCTTGATCGTCCCGTAGTGAAGGCCGCTCGCGTTGACGTTTTCCGAGACGACCTGGACGGCGGCTTCGTTATCGGACCAGACGTAGACGGTGCGCGCCTCCTCGAGCGTGACCGTGCCGTCGCCGACGACGATGTGGGGGGTGGTGGGGGAGCAGACATTCGAGTCCTGGTGAACGCTGCGCCAGGCTTCGGAGCCGGTCTCGGTCGAGTCCCAGTTCGAATCGAAGTCGATCGTCTGGACATAGAGCGAGGACTCGGCGAGCGAGTAGTCATTGACGCGGCTGTCATCGGGCGGTGTCACGGCAGTCGAAGGGTTGCCCATCGAGAACTCGGCGTCGACCGTTTCGCCGCCGACGGTCGCCTGGATCGCCCAGCGGTCGGTGTTCGCGAGGAAGAGGGTCGAGCCCGCGCCGGTAAGCCCGGCCGCGCCGCCGCCCGTCGTCGCGAGACGAATCGGCATCGCGAAATCGCCGACCTTTGTCGTGTACTTGAAGATGAGGTCGGTGAAGCGGCTCGGGTTCGTCGAGTTCGCGGCGAGGCTCACGAGCTCGGCGTAGCCGAGGGCGTTGACGCTGCCGCGCGTGTAGAGCCCGAGTTTGAGCGGGTTGTACGCGTCGGCGATGAACTCCGCCTCGGTGCCGCTGTAGACTCGATTCCACTGGACGTAGCTCTTTCCTTCCTCGTTGCGGTTATTGAGACGAACGACGAAATAAATCGTCTCGCCCGCGCCGAGCGGATTCGCCGCGCTCGCGCCGTAGTCCTTCGGCGAGCCGTACTCGTCGCAGGTCTTGATTTCATAGATGTCGCCCGCGTATGCCGCGGCCGCGACGCCGAACCCTGTGATCAGGGCGAGGAGTTTGAGGAGTTTCGTCTTCATAAATCAGTTCCCCTTCTGCTGAGCGTTATTGGTCTTTGAAATCTTTTCCCGGACGATGCGCCGGGCTTCGGCGCGGTTCGCCTCGAAGGCCTCGTAAGCGGCCTTGAGTTCCGCCTCGGCGGCGGTCGTGTCGGCGCCGGCGTTCTTCGCCGCTTCGAGCGCCTCGCGCGCCTTCGCGATTCGCGACATCGCGCGCTTCTGGACGGCGCGCTGGTCCTTGAGCGCCTTGACGTACTCGGGGTCCTTCATCCGCGAGACCGACTCGACGAGGACTTCCTCGGCGGCGGGCGCTTCCGGCGCCGGGGCCGGCGCCGCGGGCTCTTCCTGTTTTTCGGTGCACCCCGCTATCACCGTCGCCGCGAGGGCGAAAATCGCGATTTCGAGTTTTTTCATCGTGCTCATTCCTCGTAGAAATTCTCCTTCTTCAGGCGGTCGACGCCGATAGGCTGGTGCTTCTCGTCGATCGACCAGTAGTAGCCGACGGGAACGTCCTTCTTCGTCTTGCCGTTCGCGTCGAGCCAGCGCGTCCACCCGGCCGTCCAGGCGGGCGACTCGGTCGAGAAGGGATCCTGGACTTCGACCGTCGTCGTGAAGTTCTCGTCGAACGAGGTCGAGGTGAAGACGAACTCGCGGAGCGGAACCCAGTTCTTTAGCGTTTCGGTCGAGGTGAGGCCGTTGAGGAGAATGCCCATGATCTTGAAGGTGGCGTTCGTCCAGGTGACGGTCTCGCCCTTGTTCACCCAGTCGACGCTCGTCGAGCCCGGGTCCATGCCGCGGAGGACATAGGGCGCCCACGCGGGCTTCGCGTAATACTCGCTCGTCGCGTCGTCGGTGAAGTTCGTGATGTAGAGTTTCGCCGACATGACGAGGTTCGTAAGCCCGGTCGTGGTGACGATCTTCTCAGTCGGCGCCGCCGACATTCCGCCGACGAGCGCGAGGTCGCCGACCGTCGGGTCCATGTCGAGCCAGTACATCGTCGTCAGATCAAGGTTCGTGTAGCAGACGTCGGGGTTCGAAAGCTCGCGGAACTCGGCGAGCCGGATTTCGCCCGAATCGAGGTCGGCCCACTCGGTGCCGTCGAGGCTCACGCCCTTCGAGAGCCAGTCGAGAATTGCGTCGGTGTAGCGGTTCTCGGGACCGAGGCCGTATTCGACGAGCTTGTCGGAGACGGTCGTCGTCGCGGCGACCGAGACGTTGTTCGAAATTCCCTTCGCGATGTTCGCGCGGTAGAGGCGGGCGTCGGCGTCGATCAACTCGAACGTGACCGCGGCCTTGGAGTTCGTGACGACCGAAGCGAGCTGGTACCACGGATCGACGCGGTAGGTTACGTTCGTTCCGGCGGCGCTCCCCTTCTGGAGGAAGATCGTCACCGACTCGCGCGTATCGGTCTCATTGCCGACCGTCTGGGCGAGATGAGTGTCGCCGAGGTTGAAGTAGACGAGGATCGACTCGCCGTTCGGCGTCGGGTGGTCGGGGTCGATCGTCTGGTTCATGTTGATCCGGCCCGGGGTCATCGTGTAGTCGTTCGTCCAGACGACCGCGCTTTCGCCGCGCGAGTCGTAGACGCCGAGCGAATCGCCCTCGTCGCCCTCGTCGCAGCCGGCGAAGAAGAACGCCGCGCCCGGGATTCGCTTATTGAGCGCGTTCACCGTGTTGGTCGGGTGGTACTCCTCGGCGTACTTGCCGTAGCCCCACGAGTTCGTGCCGATCGCGACGATTTCGTGTTCGACGATACCGCTCGCGCGGACGAGCTGGATGCCGATCGGCTCTTCGGCGAGAATCTCGCCGTCGTAGCCGAAGGTCCCGTCGACGTTCTCGAAGTCCCAGACGCCGTCGAGCGTCCCTTCGGACTTGCTGAGCGTCTTCGCCGAGACGGCCTTCGGGGTGGCGATAACGTGGAACGACATGCCGCTCGAAGCGCCGATCGACTTCTGACTCTTCAAGAGGATTCCGCTCGTCGACTCGCCGAAGCGCGCGATCGTGTTCGTGATCACCTGCGACGAATCGGCGGTTTCGAGCATCCGTACCTCCCAGCCTTCGATGTCGGCCTCTTCGGGGGCGGCGATTTCGACGAACTGCTTCGCCGCTTCGGAGTTCTCCCAGTTGCCGTAGTCGTCGTAGCGGCCGAAGAGGTTCACCTCGTTGATCCACGCCCAGTTCGGCGCGACCGTATCGAGGATATTGTAGGCGGAGAAGTCGGTGTCGCTGCCGTAGTCGCGGTTGTAGTCGATCTGGCGGTACCACTCGGGCTTCGTCCAGTCGGCGGAGGTCAGGTAGTTGGTCGACGGCGTCGACGAGCCGACCTGGTAGTAGACGACTTCGAGCATATACTGGATCGTCGTACCGGACGCGGTCGACATCGGGACGACGGCGCCGGGCGAGGTCTTGTAGCTCGAGCGGTAGACGAGATTCGTGTCGCTCGCGGGCGAGAGGTAGGCCGACTGCGCGCCCGAGAGGGTCTTCCAGTTGTCGAATCCCCACGGGACGACGCCCTCGAACCACCAGAGCTTCACGGTCGGCTGGCGCGAGAAGTCGATCTCGTCGGCGAGCTGGGCCGCGTAGATTTCGCACTGCACGCCCCAGCCCTCGTTGCAGAGCGGCTGCTCGTACTCGCTCGGGACGTGGGGGACGTAGAGGTCGTCGTTCATGACGTGCTGACGGCCGGCGCCGACTTCCTTCTCGTAGCCGCGGAAGGCGCCGACGTTCCGGAAGCCGACGCGCGCGCGGACCGCCTCGGAAACGAGGCACTCGTCGATCAGGACGCGGAGCGGCGTCGTCACGCCCTCGGGGAGATCGCCGCTCGGCGAGGTCACGCCTTCGACGCCGGCGACCGCGAGGCGGAAGGCCGAGTAGTCGGTCCCCGGGTCGGTGCGGTAGGTGTTGGTGCGGTAGGTCGTCGCGGTGCCGGGGATGTTCGTGATCTGGGTCCACGCGCCGTCGGCCTCGACCGCGCCGTTCTTCGCGCCGAAGACGCTCACGTACGCGACGTCGCCGACATTGGCGTCGTAGAGGCGAGCGCGGAAGGTGACTTCGCCGACGATATCGCTCGAGAAGGTCGGGGTCTGGACGAACGGGATGTGCTCCGGGTAGAGCGCGGAATCCTCGTCGACGATGTCGGCCGAGATCGAGTTGTTGAGCGCGATCGACATGCCGAGCTCGGTCGGATCGACCGCCATGTCGGGGAGGTACATCCGGTTCTCGTCGTCGGCGCCCGAGTTCTCGCCCGTACCGACCGCGCGGAGGTTCCAGCCCCACCAGCTCGCCGAGTCAAGGTTCGGCTCGTCGGTGCACTGGACCGAAGTGATGTAAATATCGCCGAAATTCGCCGTGTCGGTCGAACTCCGAACCGCGGAGACGGTGTCGGGGTCGACGAGGAGGCGCATGACGCCCTTCACGCCGTGGAGACCGAAGTAGACCGAGCGAACGCCGCTCGCGCGTTCCGCGGCGGTCGCGCCCGAGAAGTCGATCGTCTCGATCGTGTCCCAGGTTCCGGAGAACGAGTCGACGTTCGAGTAGTTTACGCCGTTCGTCGCGATCTGGACGAGGAGCTTCGTGTTCGGCTGGGCGTTACGGTAGGAGAAGGCGAGCATGCCGAGACCGAGGCCGCGGCCGGTCGAGGTGTCGCCGTCCATGAGCGGCGAGCGAATGTACGCCTCTTCGGAGGGATCGGTGCGCTTCGCCGAGAGGAGGACGGCCGGGACCGTGGTCGAGCCGGAGACGACGTTCGTGATCCAGGCGCAGTTGAAAAGGAAGTTCGTGTGGCCGCTCAGGCCGTTCTTCGTCCCGTTCCAGCCCGGAACGTAGCGGCCGACCTCGTTGTACTCGAACCAGTCGCCGCCGCGCCACTCGGTCATCGAGAGCGACTCGAGGACGACATCGGAGCCGCCGTCGTCGACTTCGCCCGCGACCTGGACGCGGACGGAGGTATCGGAAGTCGAGCGGATGTAGACCGACTTCGTCGAAGCGTTGTAACCCGAAACCTCGAGCTCGGCGACCGCGTTCGTGCCCCAGGTCTCGGTCCCGGCGGACGCGAGATAGACGAGGAGCTTCTGCGTCTGGGGCGTCGCCTTGAAGCCCCAGACCATGTCGCTTGAGTTGAAGGATTCCATGCGCCCGTAGCGCGTGTACCAACCGCTGTCGTCGTCATCCGAGCCGCTGCCGAGTTTGCTCCGGAGGCTCGTGGACGACTGAGTGCCGAACGTGACGTTTTTCGTGTAATAGCCGGAGAACGTGTACGGGTCGCTCGGGCTGATCGCCGAAGCGATCGTTACCGGCGTCGTGTACAGGATCGGGCTTAGGAAGACGCCCGGGCAGTTCGCGGTCAGGAAGCCGAAGGAGCCGCTCGTGATCTTCTCGGAAGATTTATCGATGCAGGTGTAGCACTTGTAGGACCCGGCCTGGACGTCGCCGGAGAGGGTAGCCGTCGACTCCGAAATGCCGAAGACGATCTGCACGCCCTCGACCGTGTTCGAGACGGAGAGGAACATCGGCGTCCAGTTGCTCGTCCCGTCGCATTTCTTCATCGGGGCGTTGCGATTGGTCGCCATGCCGAGGAAAGTCGACTTGCCGTTGCGCCAGCGGTAGAGCGAGACGCACTGGCTGCTCTCGGCCGGCGCGCCATTCGAGTCGCCCTTATACTGCTCGACGCGGACTTCGTAGCAGCCCTTCCCCGGGCGGTAGTTCGCGACCATCGAAAGCGAGGCGTTGCCGCTATATGTCGCGTTCGTCGTGAACGCCGCCTTCACGGTGAACATGTAGTTCGACAGGGACGACGGGTTCTCGTAGTAGACGTAGGCGAAGTCGTCGAACGACACGGTCTCGCCGATTCGCGCCGCGATATCGAGCTTCCCGACGCCGCGCGGGGCGTAGTCCTTCGAGGTGAGCTGAACGAAGCCCTGGCCTTCGCCCGCCATCAGGAGCGCGACGCCGCTACCCTCGGAGTCGTCGCGGAAATTCTTCGAGACCCACTGGCCCTTGCCGATGCCCCACTGGCCCGAAGTGTCGCTCGCGAACGTCTTGTAGGCCGTGCGCCCGTAGAGGTGGTCGAGATCGGTGAACTGCGCGGCGGGGACGACCCACGCCTCGTCGGTGTCGGGCATCGTTTCCCAGTTCTTGAAGGATTCGACAGTCTTCGTCTTCGACGACGACGAGCCGCTCTTCTTCGCGCCCTCGTCGGCCGTCCCGACGAACTTCGCGCCCTTCGCGTCGTTCCAGAGGTTGAAGTTCTGGTAGTCGGCGTGGACGATCGTGATCGCCTTCGTCGAGTCCTCGACCTGGAACATCAGATAGCCGGTCGCGCGGTCGTTGACGACGCTCGCCCACGACGACTCGCCCGCCGACGCGAGATTTCCGCTCACGGGCATTTCGGTCTGATTCTCGGCCATCGCGAAATAGGCGACGTTCTCGGTGAAGTTCGTCTCGCCCGCCGTCTCGAGGTTCACCGCGCGGACGCGGAAGGAGACGGTGTCGGCGGAATTGGTCGACGTACGGTAATAGCCGCGCCAGACATGGTCGCCCGCGAGCTCCATCGCGATCGAATTCGTGACCGAGCCTTCGAGGACATCGAGTTCGAGTCCTTCGTAATTCGACTTTCCTTCGCGGAGACGGACGAACCAGTTCGTGCCCTGGCTTTCGAGGAGCGAACCCGTGTAATCCTCGGCGAGGTACCACGCGTCGGTCGTCGCGGTCATCTCCTCCGAATAGAGCCCGGAAAGGCCGAGACCGAGGCCGGAGTAGTCGACATAGTTGTAGAACGGCGCGTTGAGGTCAAGCGTGTAGTAGTATTCGACGTCGCCCGGGAGCCCCGCCTTGTCGCCGAGATCGAACGCGGAAACCGCCTTGAAGGTCGCGGGGTCGATCTGGACCGACTTCCACTCGGTCGCTTCCTGGTCGAGGTAGCGCCAGCGGTAGTGGACCTTCGCCGCCGTCACGAACTTCGCGACGTCCGCCGCGGTGTTGCCGTCGTTCGTGTAGTACTCCGGCGTCGCCATCGCGACGAGCTCGTCGCCCGTCGACGGGAACGGAACCGTGAACGCGCTCTCCGTGCCGATAACCTGCTTACCGGAACGCGTCGTATCGAACTTCCCGCTCGGCTTGAGGTGCGCCCCCATCGTCGGGTACGAGACGATGATGTTATCGAGGAGGATAAGGCCGCCCGCATCCGCGCCGGTATTCGCCTTCGTCGAAGTGCGGCGGATTCTGAACCGCACGGGATCGCGGCTTTCGATTCGCGCGTAGACGCGGTAGAAATTGAGGTCGCTCCCGCCCGTCGTGATGCCGAGCGTGAGATTCTTCGTCGATTCCTGCGCCGTGAAGTCGCTACCGCCCTCGGTGAGGAGCGGATAAAGCATTACCGCTTCCCAGCCGTCGTCGTTTATCGACGTGCAATCATTCGTGGAGCTGCGGTTCACCTCGAGCGCGAGCGCGCACTCGCCGCTCGCGTCGGCGGTGAGCGCGTTCACCGCGTCAAAATACACGGTGCCGATACCGTCGCGGTAGCAGGGCGAATAAACCGCCGCGCCGTCGATGTTACGAAGGATAATATTGGCTTCCTCGGATCCGGCGCTTATTACGGCATCAGCCTGCATCCCGTGCGAAAGAGCAGAATAGGGTAAATAGTTCTGAGAAGTACGGAATTCCGACGATGCAAAGTGAAGGTTACCGATTCTTACACCTTCCATATGCCAGATATTGGTGGCACCACAGAGTTCCTCAACTCCGTTAGTATATGCGAGAGTGTGCTCGGTTCCATACATATACTTCCACAATGTTCCGGAAACCGCATTCGTCTCGTCGCCGTGGGTCGACCAATAGATTCCGTTCGCGGGATCGGTGTTCCCGTAGAACTGACCGGTCACCGGATTCGCGCCGTCCTGGTTGTTGCAGAGGAGGACGCGGCCCGCGAGCGTCGCGTCGCCGAGCGCGCCGCCGAGATCGCTGTACGGGCTCGAATCGTTGACGAAGCAGTCGAAGTCGCCCGAAACGATCGCGGTCCAGGAGTGGGTCGGCGTCGTCCCCGCCTCGGCGCGATAGCGGAGGGTGCAGCTGCCGACCGTCGTCGGCCAGACGCCGACGCCGAGATCGTCACCGCTCACCGTATAGAAGTGCCATTCCGAATCGCCGTACGCGGGAGTGCCGCGCCCGCCGTTCACCGCCGCGCTCGGCTCGCTCCCGAGGCTCCACTTGAGGTTCGCCTCGGCGACGCTCGGCTCGACATGCCAGAAGTTGAGGAAGTTCGCGTTCTCGGAAATGACCGTCCGCTCGAACTCGCCCATCTCGCCGGCGGCGTCCTCGGGATAGAGATAGAAATCGGCGAACGCCATATTGTAACAGTAGCGAGTGGCGCCCGCGTCCGCGGCAGAAAAGCCGCCCATTCCGTAGAATACGCTCGTGAGCTGCACCCGCATCGAATCCGCGCTCCTGTCGGTCAGCGTGAACTCGCCCTTCTTGACGCCGTCGAGGAAGAACTCGCCCGCCGTGCCGTCGGCCTTGATTGCGTAGCGGTGAAAGCCGCTCGCGATTTCAGTGCAGCCGGAAACGGTAAGGACGATATCGCCCGCCGCGGTCGAGGTCCAATCCGCGACCTCGATCGTGCCGTCGACGCTCGCCGCGATACCGATACCGTAAGAATTCCGCCCGAAACCGAAGAGGACCTGGTTGGTCGACCCGACCTCGGCGTCAAGCTGGACGTTCGCGGAGAGCGACCACTTGGAAGGAATGTTGAAATCGTAACTCGCGTAGCCGGAATAATTCGAAACCGCGATATCGTCGTCGCCCGCGTCGAAGAAAACGGGATTGTGCGAATTATCCGTATCGAGAGTGATCGAGGTGAGCGAACCCGAATTCTTCACTTCGCTCTCGTCGAAATCGAAAGCGAGGAGCGCCGTCACCGCGTCGGTGGTATCGGGAGCCGCCGTGTACTCGATCGCGTCCGGGACGGTCGCGTCCGTGAGAACGCCCCAGCACATCGTGATCGTCGTCTCGTCACGCGGAACCTGGACCCAGACGCCGGATTCGCCCGAAGCGTTCCAGTTGACGATCTTCGTCGCGAGCAACTTCCCGTTCGAGTCGGCGAAACGGAGGTCCGCGCCGCCCGATTGGAGATGGCGGTAGTGGAAGCCCTTGGGCGCGTCCTCGGCGAGCGTCACGTAGACGGCGTAGTTATCGCCACTGAAACCGACCGGCGCCGAAACGGCGAGGTTCGCCGTATAGCCGAGCCCCTCGACCGGCGACTTGCGCGGGTCCCAGAGCGTGAACTCGACGGGACCGTAGGCGGCCTGAAGCGTCGTCCACTTCGAATTGTAGTCCGCGGTCGATTCGATCACCACCTTCAAATACCACGTCCCCGCGGTCGTCGGCTTCGTCGTCGTGTAGGTCCCGTCCTCGGCGTCGGAATAGTACTCCGTATAAACGAGCGCCGACTGGGCGAAGCTCGCCGTGATGACGGGACTGTTCGCGGTGTCGTTCGTCTGCCAGCCTTCCATCGTGATCGACTCGATGACGAGATCGCCCGCCGTGACCGTGAACGTCGTCACAATATCGCCGGTCGTGCCGTCCGCCCAGGCGGCGTAGCCGTCCGCGAGCGAAGTCGTGAAAGTGTAATCGCCCTTGCCGCTCGCCGAAATCTTGTCGACGACGTTGCCGTCCGAGTCCTTGATGACGACCTTCCCCTTCGCGCCGTTCGACGACGGATCGTAAAGGACATGCTCCGTGCCGTCCGCCGCCCAGCTCGTGTAAGTCGCCTTCGGCGCAACCGGCATCACCTTCTTGATGCGGATGATGACGATACCCGAGCCGCCGGCACCGCCGGCAGCGTGGTAGCTGCCGCCGCCACCGCCCGAACCCGTGCCATCCTCGCCGGCTGTACCGCCGTGAGTGCCGGCATCGCTGGCGTCGCCGTAACCGCCGGAGCCGCCACCGCCCTTACCGCCGGCCGCTGCCGAAGAACCGCTGCGGGTACCGCCGCCGCCGCCAGCGGCGTAATAGAACGAAGCGCCCGTGATGTCGCTCGCAAGGCCGTCGCCGCCAGCGCCGCCGACGTTTTTGGCCGTCACATCGGCGCCCGCGGCTCCCGCGCCGCCGCCGCCGCCGCCGGCAAAAGTATTCGAGGAAGAGCCACCGCCGCCGCCGGCGTTACCATATCCCCCCCAGGTCGAACCGGGCTGAGTCGCTGCGCCGCCGACGGTGCTGCTATTACGATAGGCCGCGCCGCCGCCGGAACCGCCGGCGACACCGGACGCGTAAGAAGCGTCATAAGCCGAACCGCCGCCGCCGCCGCCGTAAGCGAGAATGACGACACCGGTCGAATTGGAAATCGATGAATTCTCACCGTTCGCGCCGGCGCTGTTCGTAGTGGAATCTCCGGCCGCGCCGCCTGCACCGACCTTGATGGCGTAAAGACCGCTCGCCAGAACCACGCCATCGGTATCGATCATACCGCCGGCGCCGCCGCCGCCGGCGAGACCGTAACTATTGCGTGTCGCAAGATTGTAATAAGTGCCGCCCGCGCCGCCGCCGCCGACCACGAGGACGCGCGCCTCAACCTGAGCGTTCAACTTAAGTTCACCTAAATCATCCGGCGAATCGAATCTGATAATCGTATCGTCGCCGTCCTTCAGTATCTCGCCGCCGATCGCCATGCCGCCGTCGAACGCGCTCTGCGAGACGGTGTAACGGATGATGACCGTACCGTCCGCGCCCGCGCCGGAATAGTACGCCGCCGCGCAGCCGCCTGAAGCGCCGCCGCCGCCGGAGCCCGTACCGAACGCGCCGTCGGTCGCCCACTGCGTCGGGACCGAAGCGCTTTTCGCGACGATCGCGCCGTTGCCGCCGATCGAACTGCCGCCTTGGGCGTAATCACCGGACACCACGCGGAACGTTCCGCCGCCGCCGCCGGCAGCGTAATAAAGACTCTCGCCCGCGATGTCGCTCGCGTAGCCATCGCCGCCGTTACCGGCCTGGCCGGTAGTGGTCCCGGCGTCCGTACCGGCCGAGCCCGCGCCGCCGCCGCCACCGCCGTCGTAGGTGTAACCGGCGCCGCCCGCGTTACCGAGCCCGGTGCCGCGCGAAGTCGAAGACGGCTGATTTCCCGCACCGCCGGAAATGGATTTCTTGCCGCTCCGCGATCCGCCGCCGCCCGAACCGCCGACGGAGCCGCTCGAAGCCGTACCGCCGTTACCGCCGCCAAGCGCGGTGTATGTCGTCTCACCCCAAATGATCGTGGTGTCGCCGCCCTGAGCGTCGATACGCGAAGTTCCGAGGTCGCCGCCGGCAGCGCCCGCGCCGACAGTGATCGCCGAAGCGCCGGACGCGATGGAAATGCCGTCCTCGTAAACGAGACCGCCCGCGCCGCCGCCGCCCGCGCCGTCGGTATGACCGCCGCCCGAACCGCCGCCGCCGACCATGAGAATACGGCCGCTCGAAGCGACGAGCTTGTCGTCCGCGGCGAGCGTGAACGTCGCCGATCCCGGGCGGTTGAAAATATGAATCAGATCGACCGTGCCGTCGCCGTTATCGATCTTTCGGATGATGTCGCCGCCGGTCGCGCCGCCGAGCGTAGCCGCCGAGGAAGCCGTTATCGTCTCGTAAACGCTCTGGACCGTGTAGCGGACGATGACCGTACCCGAACCGCCGTTGCCGGAATACGCACCGCCCGAACCGCCCGCGCCGCCAGAACCGCCAGAACCCGTTCCGGTCGCGCCGTCGACGCGGTGCGAAGTTCCGGCCGTATTGTAGCCGCCCTTGCCGCCGGCCGCGTAAGTGACGTCCTCGCCGCTGATTGAATACGCAAGACCCGCGCCGCCCGCGCCGGGAGCCGTCGCGCCCGTCGCCGCCGAACCGATTCCGCCCGCGCCGCCGCCGCCGCCGCCCGCGGTATCGACGCTCGAGGTGCCGCCGTGAAAGCCGTATCCGCCGACGGAGATTATCGTCGCGTCGCCGGCCGAACCCGAACCGTTCGCGCCGCCGCCCGAACCGCCGGCTTTACCCGAACCGTTCGACCAGCCGCCGCCGGTGCCGCCGCCGAACGCGGTGATCGTCACGCCGTTGATGGCGAAGGTCGTGTCGGAACCATCGTTGCCGGTACTCGAGTTCTTGACCCCGCCGGTACCGCCCGCGCCGACCGTGATCGCGTTATCGCCCGCGTCGAGATCGTAGCCCTCGCGATAAATGAGACCACCGGCGCCGCCGCCGCCGCCGCAGTTGCCGTTACCGGAAGCGCCGCCGCCCACGACGAGGAAGCGCGCCGAACGCGCCTTGATCTTGTTCGCCTCGGGAACGATGAAGCTCGCGCTCGCGGAAGTGTTGGTGAAGATGTGGACGAGGTCGGTCGTCCCGTCCGCGTTTTCGATCTCGCGGATCTCGTCGCCGCCGGTCGCGCCGCCGAGGGCTGCGGCCGCGGCGGAGTCGATGACGGTAAAAGTTTCGTCGGCGAAAATAGTTGCGGGCAAAGCGGCGCCGAGCCCCGCACAGAGTGCGAGCGCGCCCTGCCAGAGGCCCGCGCGCCCCGGCAACAGCATCTTCAAGATGTTCTTCATCTGCAACCTTTCAACAATCTGTCAACCTCGTTTCGCCCTTTATTTACAGGGCTGTGATCAACTTATCGACATCTGTTCACATGTCGAAACCATCCCCTCGCGCGATGCGTAGAGACAATTCCCCCATGTTTCAACTATCGCATTATAGCACAAAAGGGTTATGCTGTGGGGGAAAAATTCATTTGGTCGACGCGGCTGAATCAGACCTACCCACTTCGGGGGCCCCTGGTCTGATTCAGCCGCGTCGAGCAGCCGTCTGGGTCCGCCTTCGGCGGAGCGTTCCAATCTCCAGCAACCAACAACCAGCGGCCAGTATCACCTGTACCCCATTGGCCGCTAGGTTGCACATTTCATTTCCCGCACGCAATCGACATTGCGATTGAACTTCCACCCCGGCTCGGCCTTGGCGTTCAGCGTCATGACGAACGCCTTGAAGTCGCGCGCTAAGCGCTCCTGCCGCGTCATCTCCTCACGGCTCTTCGCCTCAAGGCATTCGCGGATGTACTGATTTAGCGTCGTCCCGTTGCGTCCCGCCCACGCGCGGACGCTCTCGACTATCACGGATGGTACCGATAAAGTGATATTCATATTCGCCCTTGTAAGTATATACGTGATACTATCACACATAACGCCGCCGGTCAATGATGTCCTGCATTTAGATTTTAGCGGGGACTGTCCCCGCGATTTGTCGATTCGTCGATTCGTCGATTCATCGATTCTGATGAGGACTGTCCCCGTTAGATTCGTCGATTCGTCGATTCGTCGATTCCGATGGGGACAGTCCCCGTCATTTCGCGAAGGTCGCGCGCACGAGCGACCGCAAGAGTCTACAATTCCGCAATGTTTCCCATATTCTATCGCTATTTCATTTTTCATGCAATGCTCATTTCAGGTTTCATGCAATGCCCATTTCAGGTTTCATGTTTCATACTTCATGTAATGCGGGACTGTCCCCGATTCATCGATTTCGATATGGTGACTCGCGTGGTGAGGCGCGAAGAACGGCGGGAGGATATCAAGTCGCGCGCACGCGGCGCAATCGCTCCACGGTGCGCGCGGCAAGGAAGCTTTACGAGCAGCACCGGACGGCGCTGCTCGGATTCTTCTGGCGGAGGGGGCAGAATTGGGATTAATCGGAGAGCCTGCTGGCAGCAATGCCGGCAGGTTCTGCCGAAGTACGGCGCCGATTATTTGCTTCGGACAGATGGGACGAATCGGACCAATAGGACCAATTGTCTTTTTGGCCGGATAGGCCGGATAGGACCGATGATATAGGACTGATAGGCATAATGGGACCGATTGTCGAGAATGCCGCTCCGCGCAATGATCGAACAAAGTTGTTAGGTTCTCAAACGGAGAATCTCGTGCCTGCCGCGAAGCACAATCACGACAATCCGGCCTATGACGCCTATCGGTCCTGTATCATCCGTCCCATCACTCCCATCAGTCCAAAAAGACAATTGGTCCCATTGGTCCCATTGGTCCTATCTGTCCAATTGACAATCTCTCTCGCTCACCTCGCCCGCGTACCGCTGCATGCGGGGTATCGTGAACAGCCCCAGAATTCGTTCCCGGCCGAGGGCCCGTTTCTTACTTTGCGCAATACCATCTCAGCACCGCACACAGGACACAAGACATTTCCCGTACCGGGCCCAGTGACATCCGCTTTTGGATTCAACATGTGATCGAGCCGATAGTTCGCCTGATGAATTATGCAGATAACCGCATTCGCGTGTACTGCGGCGGGAGAATTCGCAAGCCACGGTTTATACCAGGAATTGTGTTCGTCATCGAGTGCCCGCCAGTCGGTATCAGCAGGTAGTTTCTCCGACATCTCCGGATGATGCTCACGCCACACGTTCCGTACCATAACCGCTTCCTGTTGATTCCGCGACCACTGCGGTAATGCGTTTTGCCGCAGATAATCTTCGTAATCCAACAGCAATTCTTCAAGCGACGCCCTCGCAACGGCAATCAATTTGCGCTCGGTATCCGCGTCACCGGATCTCGACCCTTCCGCGATGTTCTGCCGTCCGGAGCGCGCGGCTTGAATCATCTGGTCGATGGTGCGCGTTTTGGCGTCAAGAAACCGATTGCAAAAGGCAACGGTCGCGTCATAAATGACCGTCGTCAGCTGGAAAGCGACGAGCGAACGATAACCGCCGTGATGATTGTTTGAAGATTGGCTCATAGGTTACTCCTTGAACATCTGGATGAAACTTCAGGGTCATAGTATAGCAGTGTCCTGAAAATGCGGCAGGTAAAATTGCTGCAAGTGAAGTTGTACTGTTAGCAACAACTGCTTTATTTGCTTCGGACAGATTGGACGAATAGGACGAATAGGACCAATTGTCTTTTTGGCCGAATGGGCCGGATAGGAACGATGATATAGGCGAGATAAGCATAATGGGACGGATTGTCGAGAATGCCGCTCCGCGCAATTATCGAATTAGGTGGTTAGGTTCTCAAACGGAGAATCTCGTGCCTGCCGCGAAGCACAATCACGACAATCCGGCCTATGACGCCTATCGGTCCTGTATCATCCGTCCCATCACTCCCATCAGTCCAAAAAGACAATTGGTCCGATTGGTCCCATTGGCCCTATTCGTCCAATTGACAATCGCGGCATTCCCCGCGCCGAGCGACCCGATGGCTGAACCAATCACAACGCTCGCGCGCACGCGCGACCGCAAGAGTTTACAATTCCGCAATGTTTCATGCTTCATGCTTCATGCTTCATGTAAACAGCAAGGGCGCGGCATCACTGCCGCGCCCTCGCTGTTCAGGTCTGAATCTGAAGAGAACTTACTTCTTCGCGCTCGGGAGAACGTCGTCGATGCAGATCTTGTAGAACCGGGCGCTGCCGCTCTTCGCCGCCTTGAGCGTGAGCTTGCCGCCGTTGCCCTTGGTCCAGTCATCGTCGTCGGTCGGGGTCGCGTAGGTGCCGCCCACCGTCGCGCTGTCGGCGAGACCGTAGTAGAGCTTCTCATTCGAGACCGTGACCGCGAGGCCGACTTCGTCGTCGCTCACCGTGAGCGGCTCGTCGGCGGAAGTATCGATCTTAACCGTTTCGGCGGCGGTATCATTGAGCGCCAGTGTGATTTCAGTAAGGTCGGTCGAAAGCGTCGCCGTATAGTAGGTCGGGAAGGTATAGCCCGCGTCACCGATCTTGATCGAACCACTTTCAATCGTGACCTGGTCGGCGGAGGTGACGTTAGCGAGCTTGATCGACTGAACCGACGTCGCGGCGTCGACGGTCTCCTGAACGGTCTTGCCGTCATCGGGAGTAATCTCCGGCGTCTCAGTCGGCGTATCGCCGTTCTTAGCGATGGTAAACGTGATTGTCTGCTTCGCGTCTTCCGTCAGCGTATATGTGCCTTTATAAAGGTATTCGTAATTGTCGTCCTTTTCGGTGTCGAGCACCCAGCCATCATTGGTAACCTTGTACCCTTCATTGACCTTCACCCAAATCGTCATGGTCTTTACCGAGCCCTTGACGATATTGGTGACCGGTAACTCGCCTTCGTCATAGGTATACGGCCATTCAATCTTCTCGGTGCTGTCATCGAACGCATAGTACGCCGTGAATGCTTCCGCAGCATCCACCTCGCCGGTATAGGTGCAGCTAATTTCGTCGATATACTCGACAACCGCTTCCTTGATCGTGCCCCACGAGATGTCGTCGACCGCGCCCGAACCGGTGAAGCCGGCGTATGTAAGGGTCTGAGCAGTACCATTATCTACGGTAAGGCTGCTGAAGACCGATTTTCCGTTACAGGTAGCAAGTTCGCCTCCAACATAAACACTGAAATCGGTATAAGTAAAGCCATTTTCCGTTTCAGACTGAACCGCCGATATTGTAAGCTGCGTCCACTCACCCGGAACGACGGTCACATTGTCGATAACATAGTCAGTCTTTGTCGCCTCGCCTTCAGTGGTACCGGACTGGCTGATTTCAGCCGCCGTCACGACGAGATTCGTCGCGGAGTCGGTTTCCTGAAGCCAGACGAGGAGCTTATCGCCATCGGTCACCATCGAAGTCCCGTCCGTCGCGTCCGACGCGGTGAACTGGACCTTCGCGTCGAAATAAATGCCGCCGTACTCGCCCGCGATAGTGGCGTTGGTCGACACATCCGGATTATCGGCGATGTAACGCTGAAGTTCCGAATCGACATCGACCTTCAGATAGGTGTTTCCATCCTCGGTCGCGAGCGCGGACTCGCCTTTCTCCCCGCGCCAGTAGACGCCGCTCGTGGCACCGGTATCGCCAGCATCATCGGCTATCACCGCGAACGGATTCGTGCCATAGTTCTCGAGGTCGGTGCCGCTGATGACCGCCTTGCCGTCAACCGGCGAGGTGATCACGCTCGGAACGCCCGCCCACGCGGACGCCGCGCAGAGCGCCAAAGTCGCAATTGCAAGTTTCTTCATGATAGTTCTCCTTATTCAGACAATCGGTATCTTATCACAATTTCCCTTCCCCCGCAAGGGGGAAATGAAAAACATGAAACATTAAACATGAAGCATGAAGCATGATGGCGGGTAAGACCTTTTCGATCAAAGAAAATCGGAACAACTGCAAATTGTAGAAAGCGCAGGTCAATCGACCTGCGCTTTCTACG
>R26__coassemble_127_pt1 | contig 51121 bp, 37 predicted proteins | sample R26__metabat2_high_PE_025 | metagenome-assembled genome bin R26 | reverse complement strand
GGGTCAAATGAGGTTATGCCGCGAACGAATACCCACAGTCATGCACGAAGAGCCTTTAAATCTTACCGCAATCATGGACACATTTTACCAGATTACACCCGTTGTTCCCATACCCGACTAGGGGTGACGATGAATCGCCGCGGCGAAGGCGCCGTCGTAGCCGGTATCACAGGGTATCGACTCTTTCGCTTCGACGAACTCGAACTCGGGATGACGCGCGAGGAAGGCCTCGACCTGCGCCGCGTTCTCCTCCGGCTCGTTCGAGCAGGTCGAATAGACGAGCCGCCCGCCGGGCGCGACGCGCGCGGCCGCCGCGTCGAGGATTTCCGACTGAAGCTTCACGAGCGCGGCGAGTTTCTCCTCGTTCCAGTTCCACCGCGCGTCAGGGCGACGACGCAGAACGCCGGTGTTCGAACACGGAGCGTCGACGAGGACGAGGGGAAATTTATCGATTTGTCGATTCGTCGATTCGTCGATTTGAACATTCGCAGAGAGTTTCCGAGGGGTCTCCTCCGAATCGACGAAACGACAAATCGACGAATCGACGAATTCCAACGCAGGAAGCTCTGGGAGAACCGGAATGGAGAGATGAAGGCGGGCGAGATTCTCCTCGAGGCGGCGGCGGCGCTTCGGGTTCACTTCGACGGCGGTGACTTCGCCGCCGCGCCAGGCGATCTGCACCGTCTTACCGCCCGGGGCGGCGCAGGCGTCGAGAACGCGGTCGCCTTTTCTCACACCGAGAAGTTCGATCGCGAGCGAAGTCCCGGGATCCTGGACGATGAATTCGCCTTCCTTGAATCCGGGCGTCGTCTCGACGCGTTCGCCGCGCTCCAATTTCACGAACGATCCGTCACGGCGCGCGAGGTAGGTCTCGGCGGGGGTGTTGTGCCACGCGCAGAGCGCGGCCGTCTTCTCCTCGCCGAAGCGTTCGCGCCAGCGACGGACGAGCGCGGTCGGGAAACTCTCGCGCTCCTCAAGCGGAGCGGCGGCGAGCATGTCCGCGAACTCCTCGCGACGGCGAATGAGATTCCTGAGGACGCCGTTTACCACCTTGGGGATGCTCGGATTTCCGGACTCCTTCGCCGCGGCCACCGTTTCGTTGACGGCGGCGAAATCTGGAACGCTCTCCATGTAGAGAATCTGCGCGGCGCCGATGTAGAGGAGCGATTCGAGTTCGCCCTTCGGCCAGGTCCTGACGAGCGCGCCGAGCACCTTCCTCAAGGGGCGCATCCGGCGAATCGCGGTGTAGACGAGGTCCTGGACGAACGCGCGATCGGGACCGTCCGGGAGAAGGCTCTGCGGAAAGTCCTTCGTCGCGAGCCATTTCGCGAAGATGAAGGCGGCGGTGCGGCGGGAGTTCTTCATCGCTTTAGAGAATCGCGTCGAGGATTTTTCCGAGATCGGGGATTTCTGCCGTCTCGACCGTTCCGGAGTCCATCGCCGCGGCGAGCTTCGGGTCGATCGGGAGCGAGACGGTGACGGGGATTCCGTGCGACTGGGCGATCGCGGGCGCCTGGCCCGCCGCGCCGAAGATGCGGTGTTCCTTCCCGCAGTCCGGGCACTTGAAAGAGGCGAAGTTCTCGACGAGCGCCTTCACCGGGATCTTCATCATGTCCGCCATGCGAACCGCCTTCTCGACGATGAGCGAGACGAGGTCCTGCGGCGAGGTGACGACGACCGCGGCGTCCACGGGAAGCGACTGGAATACGGTGAGCGGAACATCGCCGGTCCCGGGCGGCATATCGACGAAGAGGACATCCTTCGCGCCCCAGGCGACATCGCTCCAAAACTGCTTCACGACGCCCGCGATCACCGGGCCGCGCCAGACGACCGGGTCGCCGGGATTGTCGACGAGGAGATTGACGCTCATCACGTCGACACCGCCCTGACTGCGACAGGGAAGGATCGATTCGCCGTCCGCCGTCCCCGCGCGCTCGCTGACGCCGAAGGCGGTCGGGATCGAAGGGCCGGTGATATCGGCGTCGAGGACGCCGACCTTGAGACCGCGGCGCGCGGCGCAGGCGGCGAGGAGCGTAGTCACGGTCGACTTCCCGACCCCGCCCTTTCCGCTCATCACGGCGATGACTTTTTTCACGTTCGACCCCGCATTCGCCGGGGCCTTCATATCCTGTTTCGACGGGCACTTCCCGTCCTTCGCGCTCGCGCAGGTCGAGCAGTCATGCGTGCATTCGGACATAAGTTGGAAAGTTGAAAAGTTGAGGAGTTAAAGCATTAAAGAAAATTTAAAATTCCATAATGCTTCATGTTTCATGTTTCATGCTTCATGTTTCATGCTTCATGCTTCATGCTTCATGAGATACTCTATCGCGGCGGAGTAGGAACCGAAGCCGAGGCCCGCGAAAGTCTTCTCGGCGGCGAGACGGACGTAGGAGACGTGTCGGAAATCCTCGCGCTTGTCGGGGTCGGTAAGGTGGACTTCGACGCAGCGCGCCTTCACCGCCTTCAGCGCGTCGAGAACGGCGACGGAGGTGTGGGTGTACGCGGCCGCGTTGAGTACGATCGCGTCGAACTTTCCGCGCGATTCCTGAATCCAGTCGACGAGCGTACCCTCGTGGTTCGTCTGGCGCATCTCGACCTCCGCGCCGCATTTCGCGGCCGTCGCCTTCACGAATTCCTCAAGCTCGGCGTAGGTGCCGGTCCCGTAGAGCCCCGGCTCCCGCATTCCGAGCAGATTGAGGTTCGGCCCGTTGAGTACAAGTATCTTCATTCGCACCCTTTCATGTTTCATGCTTCCATAGGGTCACCCCATGGGCAGAATCCTGTCGATAACTGCAATCACCATACAGCGCACAGTATATCAAATTCCCGGCGCCATGTGAGCCGCACATGGCGCGGATCTCCGGCGTCATCCGCCGGCGCCGCTGGACGCGAAGGACAGTTATTCAGGACGACCCTTCCGTCCCGCTCGACATTCGCCTTTAATTTCTTCCTCCAGAACGCCTTGTCGGTCTTCGGCATCGTCGCGTATTCGCAATCGTGGCGGTGCTTGACGATCAATGTTGATCTTAGTACAATTACGCGACAGAATTAAACAAGGAGTCATTCAATGGCACTGCTTACATTTGCGAACAAGCAAAAGACATTTTTAAAAATTCAGCAAGGATCCGGAGATGGACTTTCATACGAAGACATCACGGAAGGATACGGCTATTACGTACTCTGGTCTACCTTCAGGCCTAACTCACTCTGCATCGACGAAGAATTGGAGATGGAATTGATCGACGGAGGGATGCAACTCTATCGCGAAGAGCATACCTGCGAAGATGCGCTACCCGACTGTTACAAACAAGCATTTCAGGAAAAGTATTCTCGGAACGCGGTAACAATTCTTATGTCAGAGGCGGAACAAATGGGCTAATCGCCATTGCCTCAATTACTTCCCGTAATTAACGCAGATAACACAACGCTGTTCTATCCGATGTTATTAACGCGAAATCCTCGCACTCCGATCCAGCACCACGTAGACATAACTGGCGAAACTGATTTTCATCTAAGATTTAATATTACTCATAACCATCAACCTCAGATTTCGGCAATTCCGATACTTTTTAAATATTCATATGTTCTATCATAGAATTCCGGCAACCTAGTTGGGTCTTCCGGGAAACCTTCAGGGTTCTTGTGATTGTTCCCAGTCGGCACGCAAATCACGATGCCCTGTCTCGCACGCGTCAAAAGAACGCGATAGGCATTCAGCATATACTTCTTCGCTTCTTCATTCTTTTCCGGCGTCCAAGCCGTGCGCCCATTGAACTTGTAATATCCCCATTTGCCATTCTCAAAGCGCATGTCGGCATCCCATAAGATGCAGGCAAAGTCCAACTCAAGCCCCTGCACCTGAATTTCAGTTGCCGCCTCCTCAAGATAATTTGAGGAGCGGACATCCTGCTTGTCTTCCAGAAACCAGTGCACCGCGTTCTCATCACCTTGCGCCAGCACATTGACCGCCTGCGGCTTAAAACGAGCTGCGACTTTTGAAACCAGGATACCCGTCTGAGAAGTACCGCGGGCATTTTGGCGAAGCCAAGCGCGTGCTTTATTTATATCACGCGTTAAATAGACTGGATAGCGATTCGTAACCACATCAGAATAAAGTTCCTTAGCAGTTGCTTCAAATGCCAACAGCGCATGAACGAAATCCGACAACCTTTCCGCTCTGAAAGAACGCAAACTCACCGCAAGATGCAGTTTGTCAGAATACACAACATTGTGATTCTCTTGCAAAAGTTCCTGCACTTTGCCTTCGGCATATTCTGGAGCTGTCAGTTTGTTAGAAATATACACTTTCCAGTTGAGGTAATGCTCATTGAGCGCCTTGATCCATTCTGAAATTCCCGCTTCTCCGGTATTAATTTCCTGTCCGCCGCCAACCAGACAAACGATCACCGCCCAGTCTTTGCGCTGATCCAATGACCAAATCAGAAATGCCGCCTCTGAAACCGGAAAATTCGGCACCTTCAATTTGTTACCGTAGGTTCCGCCACGCTTGAGATAGTCGGCGAGGCGTTTATGCGTCCACGAACGCTGCGCTTCATCAAAAATTGCAACATGTTCAACTTCGCCATATCCGGCCGTTCCGTTCTCAACCGCCTTAGCCGGATCAATCTCAAGAACACCGTTCTCAACGGGATTCTTGATTTTCTTCAGCATGTTGTCACGGTAACGGTGAATGATCTGAATAAACTTTTCAACTTCACGCCGTGAATCAGTGATCTTCTTTGCTTCACCCTTCTCGTCGCATTTCTTTTTATTGTCCTGAGCAAGTGCTTCCGTTAGAACGGCTACGAGAGGACCATTTCCGGAAAGATAAACCGCTTGATTCTCGCGGTTATCCTCACCTGCCTTGTATTTCTGTTTAATCGCTACATCCAATCCGACCAGCGTTTTCCCGGCTCCAGGCACACCGGTCACAAAACAAATGCTCCGTTCCTTTTGTGTCCTGCTTTTTTCAATCACGTCCATGATGTACGCAATTGTCGCATCTGTCGAAACCTTGTCGGCTTCATGGCGAGTAATTTCATCAACGGAATGATTTTCGTAAAGCGTTTTAGCCGCCTCAATGATTGTTGGCGTAGGCGAGTAAGGGCTGATCGTCCAATTCATGCCCCAGGTCTGAGGATCAATCGCGCTTGCATAATTCTTTGCAATATCTGCAATCAAATGCAGCAATCCATCCTCCCCAACAATAATCGGATTCAGAATCTGATCATGGTAAGCCGATATTTGCAAATGCCAATGTTCCTTGTCGCACTTTGTCGGTATTAAAATCGGGGCGATCGTTTTATCGGCACTAAAAAGATGAAAGTTCTTAAGGTCAAGCGCATAGTCAAGCACTTGTTCCACATCCATCTGTAGTGCATCACCTTTGCCAACTTTGAATTCCAAGCAGAAAACAATACCCTGAAGAAGCAAAACCACATCAATTCTTTTCCCAAGTCGAGGAATGTCATACTCAAAGAATATATGCGCGTCCTCGTCTGCCCACTGGCTCAAACAGGTTTGCAATAGCTGAATCTCGCCTTTCCAGGCATCAAGCGATGTTGTCTGAATATCGCCATGAAAGGAACTCGCAATCTTCCCAAGGACATCATCTGTATTTCGCTGAAGAAATTCTTTCAGCGTCGACGCATACATACAGCGATTACTTTCCATCCAAACCTCCTTGAAACATTCTCGCAATCAGCTCCCAGTCCGCTTCCGCGAAGGGCAGCGCGCGCATTTCCTCCGGCGTCACCCAGCGGATCTCGCTGTGCTCGAGCGCCCTCGGGACGCTGCCGGGCTTCGCGTTGCATTCGAGCAGCATCAGGTTGATCGTCTTGTCGGGATAGGCGTGAACGACCGAATCGACGACCTGCGCATTCTCGATTTCGAGCGCGAGCTCTTCGCGGCATTCCCGCGCGAGCGCCGCCTCCGGCGTCTCGCCAGGCTCGATCTTGCCGCCCATGAATTCCCATTTCCCGCCCTGCGATTTGCCCGCCCGACGGCACCCGACCAGATACCGCCCGTTCTCGCGAATTAGCGCGGCGACGACGGCGATGACGGCGCTCACCTTCCCCCTCCGCCGCGCGACAACCCTCCGCAGCCGGCGAAGAGGTCGATAAAGGCGAATTTTCGCTTCGTCTTCCTTGCCGTTTTCTCTTTCTTTTCCATCGTCGTCAAATTCCTTTTCGTTTCTTCGCCGCCGCCGTCACGCCGCCCTGATCTGCTTTCGCACCGGCAATCTGCTTTTCGGCATCGCGATAGCATTTCGCGAGCTGCGCCTGCGTAGGAAGAATCTTCTTCAATTCGTAGTCGGTAATTGCCATCGGCACGCCAAGTTTCTCCAGATGGTATTTTGCAAGCACGCGATTATGTTCCTTGCAGACCAGCACCCCTACCGGCGGATTGTCTCCCAATGTGTTCAGCACCTGCTCGGCCATCACCATGTAACCGCTCAATTGCCCCAAATCGGCCGGCTCGTACTTGCCGGTTTTCACCTCCATCACCAGGTAGCGATGAAGCGGAATGATGTAGAACAGCAAGTCTATCGCCTTCGTTTCACCGCCGATCTCAATCGGATACTCCCGCCCGAGGAAAGCGACCCCATGTCCAAGCGAAAGCAATGTCGACTCGATGTTCGCGACAATCGCCGCCTTCAGTTCGGTTTCGTTATATTTCTCTTTGAGCCCGAAAACTTCGAAAACTTGCGGATCCTTCACCATCTGCCGGGCAAGATCGCAATCATCGCCCGGCATCGTCAACGAGAAATTCGACTGGGCCTTGCCCTCACGCTCATAGAGATCGCTCGAAAGCCAATTCAGCAGCACATTGCGGCTCCAGCCGTTCTGAATCGTCCGCTCGACATAAAAAACCGCGCGCGAGACATCTCCCTTGCACTTGTCAATGATCTGGCAATGGTGTCCCCACGGAACGCAGGCCAATTTTGCAACAACTTGTTGCAAAATTCGCTCCCCACCGGTCACGGAAGAATACAAAGCGTAAAAATCGTGGCAATAGCGGAGATTGCGGGCCGAAAAGCCATGACCTTCCGGCATCCCATCCCGCAAATCAACGCTTACTTTCTGATAAAACGTGCTGCCATACCCGGCCTCTTTCGCGAACCGTTCGCAGACATCCTTGCCCAGCATCCAATAAAATTCGATAAGTGCCGAATTGACGGCCACGCCCGCTTTGATTTGCGTAGCGCGAAACCGCCGCTTCAATTCGGCAATCCATTTCTCATAATCGCGCGTGCTCAGGCTCGTCAGTTTCTTTTCTTGTTTTTTCATTTGCTCACGCTTCTTTCTCTTCACGCGGAGAAAATTCGTTGGTTGTGATACGCGAGATAATCGAGTCCCGGCTGGCCGCGGGCGGGTCTCGACGTGATGACCATCATCGACCCTTTCGTCCCTTTCGACCCCTGCGTCCCTTTCGTCCTCATCCATGACCCCACTTGACCCTTATTCCCGATGATTGGACTTAAGGGACATTTATTTGGGACATCCGGACTTCCGGACATCAGGACTGAAGGGAAATTGGATTTCTTTGCCCTGCGAATCGAACGCCGAACTGCCCGACCGACCACCGGCATCGTCCCTTCCGTCCTGAATCGTCCCTTCCGTCCGTCAGTCCGGAAGTCCTGAAGTCCTGAATCAACTCTCCCGATCTCCACGGCAATCAAACCTTCGTTAAACTCTCCGCAGCCTGCGAAGAGATCGGGCAGCTTCTGCCAAATCATTTATCGACCAGTTTTCAACCTTGCAGGCCATCTTGTTTTCCTTATTCCCATCCCGCCTTTAGCCAAGCCTCGCCGGGGCGCGGTTCCCCAAGGCACTGGAATACCTTGGTACGAGGACAAATATTATACCACAAAAGCCCGCCGGGCGATAGTATCTCGCGAAGATTTCCCGAAAAGCTGCCGGGGATAGAAGTTCTAGATGTTCTAGAAGTTCTAGCTTTTCTAGAGATTCTAGCTGTTCTAGAGTTTCTAGATGTTCTAGAGCCGCTAGAACCGCTAGTGACGCTAAATCCGCGAGAGGCTCTATCCCCCGCCCCTCGTGGTATAGAGTGGACACCCTCGGTCCACTCCACCCCTTGGGCTACCTCCACTCTACCCCTTGGGCTACCTCCACTCTACCCCATCAATCCAAGCGACAGGCACGAACCGCAATCACCGACGCGCCCTTTGCCTTCGGACGGTGCGGCGGCTGGATGTAGATCGCCGGATCGTCCTGCCACGGAAGGATACGTAATGTCACCTTGCCTTCGGGACAGCGCCAGAGAGCCGCCTTCATCGGGAGGCCCTTGTAAAAATCATCCGCGACCGGCAGGTCGTCGACATAGAGCCGCGCGACATCGCCGAGATACTTGATCTCGAGAAGCGAATCGCGGGAGACGCCGGCGAGGTCGAGCTCGTACACCGCCGCCTTCGCCCACGTCTCCTCCTTCGGCTGCATCGGCATCTTCTCCCCCTTCTTCTCCCGGTATTCAACCTCAAACGGCTCCGCTTCCTTCACACACCTGAATTCTATTTTCCCCGCCTCATTCCCCCTCGACGAATCGACGAATCGACGAATCGACGAATCGACGAGTTCCTTCCCGTCGACCAGCTTCTCGATGCCGCCGTCCTTCTCGACGCCGATCCACGCGTCGCCGTCCATGTTCTTGCCGCGGACATAATCATTATGGAATATGAAGCGTCCGCGCTTCGCTTCGGTTTCGGAGATTATGACCGGATCTTCGAGCGCAAGCTCTTCGCCGTACTTCGCGCAGAATTCATGCAGCGCCTTGAGAACATGGTAGTGCGGCGCCAGTTCGCCGAATTCGGAAACCGGCGAATAGAATTCGTAGCTGAACGGCGGGAGGTCATTGTGCGCGGTGAATTTGCCGCGCGTCGACTCGTTGAGGAAGACGCCCTTCTCCGGATCGTTCGGATTCGTTCCGCCCGCGTACATGTAGTAGCCGAGCAGATTCGAGCCGCTCCCGAGTTTCACGATCGCCATCGCGAGCGCGTCCATCGGATAGGTGATGACGCGGTGCGCGTAGCTCGACGGCATTCCGCCGCCGAGTTCGCAGGTGAGATACGGATACGCCGCGACATCGCCCGAGTCGTGTCCGAGCTCGCTCGCCTTGAGCTGTTCGGTCGCGATGTTCGCGCTCGTCCGCGTCGCCTTGAAGATGAACGCCTCGCGGTAATTGCCGGGGCTCACCTCGTGGCGACGCTCCCAGAAGCCGTCCGCGTAATCGCCGAAGAGCGGCAGTATCTCGCCGTACTTGACTTCGCCGCGCATCGTCGGCCAGCCGGTCCGCGTGTAGTACGGAACATCGAAGCCGATTTTGACGAGCAGACCTTTGAGCGCCATCATGTACGGCCACGGACCGCGGCACTCGTTTTCGATCTGGATGCCGACGACCGCGCCGCCCTGCTTGAAGAGATGTCCGTCGACCTGCTTGAACACCTCGCGCCAGAACCGCTCGACGCATGAGAGGAACTCACCGTCGCGGGTGCGAAGCTTCTTGGCATCGTTAAAGCGATCGACAAGCCAATCGGGAAGCCCGCCCTCGCGCGCCTCGCCGTGGCACCACGGTCCCATCCGAAGAACGACCGGCATCGACTCTTCCTCGCAAATCTTAAGGAACGCGCCGAGGTCGCGGCGGCCCGAGAAATCGAACACGCCCTCGTTCCATTCGTGGTGATTCCAGAAGACGTAGGTCGCAAGCGTGGTGACGCCGCCCTCCTTCATCTTCCGGACATAGCCGCGCCATTCGTCCGCGGGAACGCGCGAGTAGTGCATCTCGCCCATCACGCCGACGGTGGGCTTGCCGTTCACGCGAATCGTCTTCGTCGTCACCTCGATCGTGTTCCCTTTCGGGTCGACGTGAGTACCCTGCGAAGCGGGAATCATCCGCTCCCCCGCGGCAAGCGCCGCCGCCAGAATCATCGCAATAATCATATCGCCATTTTCTCCCGTTTGGTTTTACGGCGATATTCTATCATATTCACATGGGTCTAAACTGCAATACGACAAGCGATAACGGCGGAAGCGAAACCGAATCGCCGAGCGTGATCATATCGGCGACTTCCTTGAGCGCCTCCGGCTTCGCGGGCGAATTGTGCGCATCGGCACTCACCCCGGTAAACGCAATTCTCTCGACCCGCTTATCTAAATCGACGAATCGATGAATCGACGAATCGACGAATTTGAGTCCGACCTCCTGCTCGCTCTCGGTACAGTTGACGAGCTTCAAAATGACCGTGCCGTCCTTTTCGCGCACCGCGCTTGCCTGCACCTTCGCGATCTCGTTCGTGTGCGAGCCCTTCGTCCAGGGTTCGGTCGTGACTGTCGTGAATTTTTCCGTCTTGACATCGATTTTCAGAACTTCGTCGCCGCGGTTTTCGCTGAAGAGTTTCTGGACGTTCCAGCTTGGATTCACAAACGAGCCGAGCGTCATCGGATAGATGAGATTCGGTGTCCAGACCGTATGCTGCGCGTTCGCGAAAAGCGGCGCGTACGCGGCAAGCTTCACCTGGTCCTGATTGCGTTCAAGTCCGAGCATGAACGCCGCCTCGCCGATCGCCGCGCGGAGCGAGCCGTAGCGCCCCGTACCTTTCGTGACCGCGTATTCGCCGACAAAGATGCCGAAGTCGCCCTTCGGCGCGTCATACTCGTGCGCGAGCGCGCCCATGAACGCGTCCGGCGTCTTATAGAAGTGGTCGTCGCGCAGATCGGCCTTCGCGCCGTTCGTCATCTTCTTTGTCGACTTCCAGTTGTCGAAGACGAGCGTCATATCGGGATATTTCGCCGCGACCGCGTCGGCGATGAGTTTGTAGCGCTTCTCGTACTCGGGGCCGCCGTTCTCGTTGCCGATCTCGAGGTAGGCGAGACCGAACGGCTCGGGGTGTCCGGCCGCCGCGCGCTTCGCGCCCCAGATTGAATCGACCGGGCCGTTCGCGTATTCGATACAGTCGAGAGCATCCTGGACGAACTCGCCCATCTTCTCCATCGGCACATTCTCTTCGTGCGACATCCCGACATTGATGCAGAAAAGCGGCTTCGCGCCGAGCGCCTCGGCGAGAAGAAGATATTCGTGAAACCCGACCCCGTTCGTCGACCAGTATTTCCAGCAGTTCCACTGGGTGCGGCGATCCCACATCGAACCGATCGTATCCTTCCAGCGGTACGCCTCTTTCATGTTCTTCCCTTCAACCCAGCAGCCGCCCGGGAAACGCATGAAGCTCGGATGAATCGCACGCAGCTTCTCGACGAGATCGCGACGGAAGAGTCCCGCGACCGCGTCGGACGGGAACATCGAAACGCAGTCGATCGCCATCTCGCCCGCGTTCTTCATTCTGAAGACGAGCCGCGCCTGCGCGTCGGTATCGTTCGCCGTGAGCGTGATCGCGTAATCCTTCCACTCTCCGCCTTCGACCTTGATTTCCCCAACCGCGAGCGGCGGCAGGTTGTACCTTTCAAGCGCGACTTCAATAACATTCTCGCCTTCAACTTTCGCCTTCAACTTCAACTCATAGCTCTTCCCTTTCTCGATGCCATAGCCGAAGTAGCCCTCGTTCGCGACACCCGCGCCAGCTTCGCCGCGGAAGACGAGATAGTTGCGGTTCTTCTTCGAGACCGGTTTTTCGTTCGCGAGGAAATATTCGGCGCCGCCGACAGGGTTCCAGAATTCAAGCGTAAGCTCGTTGCCTTTGCCGTTCCCGTCCTCGAAGCTGCGGTTCCTGACCATCTCGGCATAGACGCCGCCGTCGAGCGATAGATCGATATCCTCGAAGAAGATTCCCCAAAGATCCTTCGCCGCGGCGCATTTCGCCTCGCCGAGATCGACCGTCACGGTTGTTGCCTTCGGCGCGCTCGAGACCTGCGCCTCATGCCGTAATCCGCTATCGGCCTGGGCAATCGCCGCCACCGCCGCCAGTATCGCAAAAATATTCATGCACCGATTATCGCAAATTCCAACGCCAGTCCGCAATCACCCAATCAGTCATTGAACACGTTGCCGGGCCCCGGGCCCCAGCTATCGCCCGCGCTTGAGATAACGCAGTCGTCGACTTCCGGCATCTGCCAGCCGATGAGCGGTCACATACGCTCCGCTTTCGGCTGTCGAACTCGATGAATAATATGTCCCGCCCGACTTGTAGAAGTCGTGATTCCGGAAGAACGCGAAGCCGAACCCGAGATCGACGCCGAACGCCCCTTTCTTGTACAGATTGCGGTCGAAGCCGATATCGAAACCGGCGAGGTAGTCATCGCTCTTGTGAGCGACATCTCCGTACGATTCGGAGATGGAACTAACGGAATAGGTGTTCTTGAAACTCATCGTGTAATTGGAATCGAGCGCGCCCGCAGGAATCTTCCAATTCCAGGTTTCGCCCGTGACACCCGCAGAATCGTTCGGATCGATGTACGCGCCGTTCGGGAATTCGACGCGCGAGGAGCCGTCGACGTCGAGCGCGTCGCCCGCCGCCTGCGCCGCGGCGCGGGAACCGGACGACGCGGCGACCGGAGTCGCCACCTTCGGTCCTCGCGTGTGAAGCCGCGTCCGCATGTTGCCGCCCATCGCGCCGCCGACCGTGAGCCGCCAGCCGCTCGTGAAATCGGTGTTCCAACCGTCTTCCGCCATCGCCGGCGCCGCGACCGCCTCCTTCACGAGCGCGGTGCCGTCGTAGACCTTCGACGCGCTTGCCGAGGTGAGCGTCACCGGACGTTTCGCGACCGCGAGCGTCACGCTGTTCGTAAGCGGCAGATAGCCGGGCGCCGTGACGACGCACCACGCGGTGAGCGAACCGACGTCGGTGATCGCCGGCGCCGTCGCGCCGCCCGCGCCCGCAATCGCGCCCGTCCACCAGAGCGCCTCGAGTCCGTCGATGCCCTCCGCCGTCACACCCGCAGCATGCGTCGCGCCGTCGTAGACACCGTCCCAGCCCGTGAGCGACACCGCGCCCGCCGGAAAGTCGGTCTCCTTGCCCGACACCACGAAGGTGGCCGAGAGCGTTTCTGCGACGACGCCGTTCGTCACCACCTCGTGCGTGAGCACATAGGTGCCGTTGCGCGAAACCGACCACGCCTGATCGCCCTCGCCCGCGAGCGTAGCGGCGACCGTCTCTCGCGCGCACGCCGTCGTGCTTCACCGAGAGCCGAAACGCCGGCGTCGTCGAAGAGACCGTCTCGGCTTCGGCCGCCGCGCCAAGCATCAACCCCAAAAATACAGCAAACGATTTTTTCATCAAGCTGCCTCCTTGAGACTTTGCACAAAATTTTGTATACTATTCCTCGTCAACTCTAAAAAGGAAATTCTCATGGCCGCCCTGCAGCAAACCCTTGCCCGCCCGAAACTCGACGAGGATGTCGTACCCTTCTCGGAATACCGCCAGAATCTGACGCGGTATTTCAAACAGACGCAGGAAACACACCGCCCGCTGTTGGTTACGCAAAACGGACGCGCCGCCACCATCGTCATGAACGTCGCCGATTTCGAAGACACCTGGAATGTCTGGGAAACAATCCGCGACCAGATCGAAATGCGGGCCGATGTCGAAGCGGGAATCAAAGAACTCGACGCCGACAAGGGTATTCCCCACGACCAGGTTTTCCGCGATCTTTTGAAGGAATTCTCATGATGACGATCGTCTGGTCTCCTCGCGCCATACGCCGTCTTCGGGAATACGCACGGAATCTTGCGGAATACGACTATCCCGAGACCGCAGTCAACTGGCTCAACAAGGTCAGATCCGAAAGCGAAATTCTTTCCGACCATCCGCAGCTCGGTCCGGTCTCCCCCGAATTCATCGGCAAGCGTCCGGTTGTCCGCGACTTGACCATCGGCAATTACCGGCTTTTCTACCGCGTCCGCCGCGACCACGTGGAAATCATTTCGATCCACAACTGCAAGCAGGCGATAACCTCGCTTCGCTCGCTGTAAGATGGTCAATCCCATCCCGTCATCGCAGATTTTAAAACCACAGACCAACACGGATCGGGTCGCTAACGCTCCCCGTGACGGCGAAACATTCTCAGAAAGCCGAGCGTTAGCGAGCAACGTCCGTGTTGGTCTGTGGTTGATTTCTTTTCTCGTTTTCATTTCTCGACCTTTCAAATCAGTTTACGCCGCTTTTCGCAAATCCGACATTTGTTCATACAGCGTATTGCAAACTCCGACAGAATATGATAGAATATGCGCATCTTCACCAGTATTAGGAGTACAAACAATGACTGCAACCATAACTTTTAGAACCGATGCCGACCTCAAGGCCGATGTCGAAGAAATTCTCGAAGACATCGGCATGAACATGTCCACGGCCTTCAACTGTTTCCTCACGAAAGTCCGCGACATCGGCGGCATTCCCTTCACCCTCGCACGCAAGAACAAACACGACCGTCTCGTCGAATTGCTCCACGAAGCCAAGGTCATCGCCCACGACCCCAATGCGCCGCGCTGTACCGACCCCGCGAAGCTCAAGGAGTTTTTGCTCGCATGAAGTACGATGTAATTAAAATGAAGCAGTTTAAGAAGAGTCTTAAACGAATGCTTCGTCGCGGTAAAGACATCGATAATATAAACGATGTCATCAGTAAGCTCGCCAATGGTGAAGTACTTCCGCCCAAATACAAAGACCATCCGCTTCACGGCGATCTCGAGGGATTTCGCGATTGCCACATCGAGAACGACTGGGTACTGCTGTACTATATCGAAGACGCCATTCTCGTCCTGACGCTTGTCGACACGGAAACGCACGCCGATCTTTTTTGACGACATGATCGACGATCTTGACACTGACTTCAAGCGCAAGCTTTCACAAGACGTCGCCATCTCCCGCCGCGAAATCGCCGAGGGTAAAGGCATTCCCAACGCTGTTGTTGGCAAGAACATGCGCAAGATGCTCATGCGCATGAAAGTCGAAGACGAGGCCCGCGCCAGGCACTCAGTCCCTGAACCATAGTCTTTTAAACCACGGACCAACGCAGACCGGGTCGCTGACGCTCCCCGTTTTTTGAAAACTTCCACGCCACCAAACTGGCGTCTCCCCCTGCGAGCGTAGATGCGCCGAAGAAAGCGCAGCTTTCGTAGGGCAGGTTGCGAAGCAACGCCGAAGGCGCCCGCAAGGGCCCGCGCGAGCAACGTCCGTGTTGTACTAATGGATTAGTTCGCTCGGAATGAGATACTCGCCCGAATTGAGGAGAGTCGGCGTGAATTCTTCGCGCCAGTCGATCGAGATTTCGCCGCTGTCGCTAAAGTCAATCGAGAGCCACACGTACCGTCCGTCGATAGCGTTGTCCGGTCGCCACAAATCAAACATCGCGTAGACAATGCCGCCTGCTTCAAAGATACCCGTCGACTGTCCGCCCCAGGTCAAATCGCCGCCTATACCGCAGGAAGTGTCATACTCCTTTTTGATTTCCGCCTTTTTCAGAAACCAAGCGTCTTCCTTGACCGCGGGACGAATTCCGCGGCATGGATTGCCCATCCGCTCCCACGGACCCCACACGGATTTCGCGCGGTAATAGCGCGCGGTGTTGGGGCGCCAGCCGGTGCACCCCGAGCCGATAAGAAAATACCACTCACCGCGCTTCACTACCGCCGGCGCCTCGGTCCAGTCGCCCGGGGAAATGCGCGCCCACTTCCCGGTGTAGCCGAGTCCATCCGCCCGCAGCTCCGCGATATGCAGGCACGAGTTATCCTCGCTCGCGAAAATGTGGTAGATCTTCCCGTCCTGCGGGTCGCGGTATAGCGTCATATCGCGGCTCATCTGCCCGCCCTCGAGATGACTTCTCCATTCCTTGCACGTCTGCCCCCACGGCGCCGTGATCTTCCACCCGCCCCCACATTTTCTCTCCACTCTCTCATCTCTACTCTCTACTCTCTTCTCTCTTATCTCTAATCTCTTATCTCTTATCTCTTTCAGGGGCGGAACGCCCGCGTTCGGCCTTCCCGTCCATACGAGCTTGAACGGGCCCTTCGGTGTCGCCGCCTCGGCGATGCCGGTCATCGCGCCGTTGTAGCCCGCGCCCTTCGGCTCGAGATGGAAGTACATCACATACCGCGAGCCGTCTTCGGCCTTCATGACCTTTGGACGCTCGAGAATGCACCCCGCCTGCACGCGGCAGTCGCCGCCGCACGCCGTCTCGGTGCAGTTCGTGCCGTGCACCGCGAACGCAATTCCCTCGTCCGTCCATTCGACGAGATTCGTCGAGGAGTAGGCGTGAACGCCGACCCAGGCCTTGTTGCCTTTCCCGCCCTCGGTCTTGTGTTCGCCGTACCAGTACCAGGTATCCGCATCGCGCATGAGCGCCCCGCCGTGGGCGTTGATCATCGCGCCGTTCGTATCATTCCACAACCCGCCGTTAACGAGACCGACGGCCGCAAGAAGAATTAACAAGTTCATGCACCAATTTTACCACAAAGCATCCGCGAGAATAATCACGCGAAAGTGGGAGGTCGTGTCCGCCGGTGCAAGAAATCGAATCTCGATAAGACTGACCTCAGATATCGACCGAGACGGAGACGTCGTTCTTCGTCATCGCGGACACGGCCTTCTTCGGCTTCGCGTTGAAGCGGGGCGAATCGACCGAAACTTTGTAGCGGTAATTCTGATAGCGCTCCTTCTCCTTGAAGCTCAGTTCCACCAGCTGTTGCCGCGCCGGGTGTAGGTCGGGCGGGGCTTTCCGTCCTTGTCGCGCTTAAAGTCGATCACGCGGCCGATAAGGCAGCCCTCGAGATTCTGACCGCCGCCCTTCCCGCCGCCGATGAGCATACCGAAGCCGCCGCCGTTCCCGCCGCCGCGATCGGCGCGGAGAGCCGCTGGAGCTCGATGCGCGCGAGCTTATATTCGCGCGTGTCGTGCGGCTTCCCGAGCCCGGAAAGCATGCCCGTAAAGCGTTTGAAGAAGCCGGCTTCCTCGTACCGCTCGGCGATTTCATCTAATTCCTCGTTCATCGTTCTGCTCCTGTTGAAGGCATACCCATGGGATCATCATTTGCGGCGAAGACCAGTTCGAAGCGTCACCATCTCTCCAGGATTCCATTTTCGCTGTATAAAAATTTTACCACTTCACCGCGCCGCAATCACCTCCCCCATTTGGAATATATGCCCAGCCCTAGGGTCGATGCGGAGATCCGTTGACGCGCGTCCCCATTATATGTTACAATGCGATTGGATGATGCATTTTGCACTAAGTGATATGAGTTAGTGCAATTGCATATCTGGAAGTGCATTATATAAGACAATACTATGGCTAGAAGCATACCACAAATAATAAATGAGCAGAAATTCGAGTTGGAACGCCTTTTAGGCCAGCCAGTTTTACCACGCGAGGCGATGAGGCGAGTCGATCCTGGGAGCCCGCTCGCCCAGGTGGTTCTCGGGATGCGCCGCTCGGGAAAATCGGTCATCTGCCGAACGGCATTGAAATCGGCCGGCATACAGTTCGGTTATGTCGATTTCGACGATGAAGCGCTCGCGAGATTGTCCGCCGATAATCTGGATGCGGTTCTGCGAGCGGTCTATGAAGTCTACGGTGAAGTCAACACGCTTTTCTTCGACGAAATACAGAATATCGATGGATGGCATCTTTTCGTCAATCGCCTTTTGCGAACGGGAAAACATCTGGTGATAACCGGTTCCAATGCGAAATTGTTGGAGAGCGATCTCGCGACGCACCTCACGGGAAGATATATTCCGATCCATGTCCGCCCTTTTTCATATGACGAGTATTGCGAATGGACCGCGAACGGTCGCTCCGCGGCGGATTGGAAACGCTATTTCTTCAACGGCGGACTGCCGGAAACTTTCGCCATGGCCGACGCGCGCGGCTACATAAAGGCGTTGTACGACTCGATCCTGTCGAAGGATATTCTAAGACGCCATGCCGTCAAGAACCCCCGTCGTTTTCATGATGCCGCCTATGTGATTATGCAGCAATTCGGACGGGTGATTTCATACGAGAACCTGGCGAAATCCGCCGGAGTCGCGAGCGTGCATACGATGCAGACATACCTGTCGTATCTCGAAGAATCGTACCTGGTGTCGACGGTTCGGCACTATTCCGCGAAACCCGCCGATCGCATCCGCGGCGAGAAGGTATATGTATCCGATCCAGCATTCATCTCGTACTTTACCGGAGTGCTCGGCAGCGAAGAAGAACTCGGCTGGCGACTTGAGAATATCGTATATCTCGAGCTGGAAAGACTAAGAGAGCGGGAAGACTGCGAGATCTATTATTATCGCGATCAGTCTTATGATATCGACTTCTGTCTGGTCAGACACGGCAAGATCACGGCACTGATTCAGGTCGCGTACAATATCGACGGGGAAAAGACGCGAAAGCGCGAAATCGCGCCGCTCTTCGGTGCCGCCGTGAAGACCCATTGCAACAGATTGATACTGTTTACCGATCATACCGAAGAAACCATTGCCGACGGGGACCTTAAAATTGAAGTCATTCCTGCATCCCGCGCGTCATCCATCCTCGCGTAAGGCGAATAGGTAACATATTCCAGATAAAAACCGGGCGGCGGTCAAATGACCGCCGCCAGTTTTTCATCTGGTAATTGACTCGCTACTTAGCGAATCGTGAACGTGAAGCCGGGCTTCGCGTTCTTGACGTCGAAATAGACGCCGCTCGCGCGGAGAACCGCGAGCCAGCCGTAGTGCGCCTGCGAACCGGTGTTCTGGTAGCCCGAGCGCTCGACCCCGTCGACCGCCCAGGTGGTCGTCTCGGCCTTCGCCGCGCCCGTGATCGAAGTCGCCGCGAGGAGTTCGGGCAGGGTCCAGTCTGTCGTCAGACCCTTCGTAGCCGCCGGGAGAATCTCGGGATTCGTCACCTTGAAGGTGAGCTTCGAGATATCGACCGCGCCGTCGATCGTGAGCGACGCGCTCTTGAGGCCGTTCGTGGTGACGGTCGTCACCGTCTCCTCGCCCTCGCCGGTCGTTTCGCTCGTCGTATCCCAGCTGGCCGCCTGCGCGATCACCGCGCTGCCGGCGAATGTCGGCGCCGCGATCGTCGCGCCGCCGGAGAGCGTCGCGCCGTCCGCGACCGCGATCGCCGCGGAAATGTTGTCCGCATTGATCGTCGTGTAGCTGTCCGCCGCGCAATCGAGCGTGTAGGCGTACTGCGTCGTCGTCGTAAGCGTGCCCGAGTTCTTGATCGTGCAGGTGGCGCAGCCGTTATTCCAGCTGTTGCCCCAGGTGCCGTCGGTATTCTTATTCTCGAAGAAGCTCACATTGTCGTTGAGGTAGCTCGTGCCCGTAAGTTCCATCGTAATCGCGGAGCCGTTCAGCACATTTAATCCGCGGTAGCCGCCGTACTTCGAATAGGTGAGATTATTGAACTTGATCGTCCCCTCGGTGAAGCCGAAGTACGACGAGCCGCTGATCGAGACGCTCGAGGAGTTTGAGAAGCCGGACTCCGCGGACATGAAATACCGCGAATCATTGCTTGAAGAGACAACCTTGCCGGTGTGTCCAGAGTTGTCGCCGTAAAAGTAGATGTAATTGCGGAAGATGACATAGCCGCTGCCGGTGATCTTGCCGTAGATGTAAAGCGGCTGATCCGAATAGCCGGTACCTTCGATCCAGCTGTCGGTCGAATACGGCAGAATCTCGACCGTGGTATCGGCGGAAATCGTCGAGGGCCTTGCCACCGATTTATTCCGCGCCTTGAGTCCAGTACGGTAGAGCGAGATCTTGTGCGCGCCGTTGATTTCATCGAAATAGAGCGAGAGATAGCCGGTGCCGTAGCTGAGCTGGACATCGGCGTTGAGCACGACGTTCGACACCGTCTTGTCACTGCCGGTGGCACCGTCGAGAATCACGTTGACGTCATAATCGAACTCCACCGTCTGGTCGGCGGTCGGAATGCCGAAATCCCAGTTGGCGTTGTCGGACCAGTTGCCGCCGTTCGTGGGACCGACCCACTTATTTGTGCCTTCCTTCGCCGACGCCGCCGTCATCGTGATGACGCCGTCATCGCCAAGCGAGGCCGTCCAGTTGTACGCGGTGCCGCTCGTATTGATGGTGATTGCCGAAAGCGCAACGCCGTCAGCGAGCGAGACATTCGCGAGCGCCGCGGTCGTCGTGCCGACTTCAACCTCCGTCGCGGCCGACATATCAAGCGTAATCGAGCCCGCCTTCACGACAAGATTGGTGCCGCTCCCGGCAAGCGCGCCGTACGCCATCGTGACCGCGCCGCCGTCGAGCGTGTAGGAAGTAACCGGAGCCGACGGGAGCGTACCCGACCAACCAGAGCCGAGTTCGAGTCCGCCGATCGTCACGCCGTCCGCAAAAGTTGCGGTGACGTTGCTCGCGGCAAGACGAACCTTGCCTTCGACATTCGCACTGAAGGCGATCGAGCCCGCGGTCGCGGACGAGTTGGTGATCGTGAGCGTACCCGTGCCGGTAATCGCCTTCGGGAGATTGACGGCGTGTCCGTTCACATCGATAATGCCGCCCAATTCGGTAACTTCGACCGAAAGCGTGTCGTCGTTCTCGATGATGTATTTGTTGTAATTCGAATCGACATAGAGCGACTTCAGCGTGCCGCCGTCGAAGACGATCTTCGAGCCCTCGGCGGTCGAGACCTTCTCGATATGCGCTACACCGAGCGTACCGCCCGCGTTCAAATAAAATTCATTCGCCGCCGTGCCTGCAGAGTTGATTCTCATCCACTTCGCCGCGGTTTCGCTACCGACATTGAGGACGCCGCCGTTCGAGATGGTAACAATATTCGTCGATCCCGAGCCATTCTTTTCCCCGAAGTACGGGTCGGCGAGGAAATTCATCGTGCCGCCGTTAACATTAAGCTCCAACCGGGCGTTATTGCCATTGATAAAGCTGACTGAATTTTTCGCATTGAAAACGCCGCCCGAAATATCAATTCGCGACTTGGTTCCGGCATCCGCGCCCCAGTAGCTCCACGCGGTACTGCTCGTACCGATATTTATCGTGCCACCGGTCTGCTTGAAATACGAGGTCGCACCGCCGATGCCGGGATTGAACTGAGCACCAACCGAAAGCGAGCCACCCGCCATCTCGAAGTAAGCAAGACCGCTCTTCGAGCCGATGTTCATCGTGTAAGCCCAGGTGTAGGTGCCCTTTTCAATCTTCAGCGCGCCGTTCTGGTTCGACGCATCGGCGATTACAAGATTCGCGCTGGAGCCGGTTCCGGAAAGACCATACGAGTCATCGGTCGAGGTCCAGACGACGGGGTTCACCGTCCAGGTGCCGTCATCGGCGCGCGTCGCGTAATTGCCGGCGGTCGTCGAGCCTACCCAGAGATAATCGGCGGTCGCGTAGTTGCCGTCGAAGGTGACGGTCTTCCCGCCCTGGGTATCGAAACGCACCGCGGCGGTGGAATCGGTCGCACGCCCGCCCTGCCAGTTCGCGGAATTGGAGTAGAGAGTATCCTCTCCTCCGCCGGTCCAGTCCTGACCGTTGACCGCCGCCTGCGCCGCCGAAGCGAGGCCGAGAATCGCCGCCAGCATTATCGTACGTCTGCTCATTTTTCTTCTCCGTGATTTTATTCTGTGGCAATTATATCATTCTATGCGAGAAGCGCTATATCCCCCAATTGGAACATGAAGCATGAAACATGAAACATGAAGCATTGCGGAATCGTAGACTTTTGCGGTCGCGCGGTGCGCGACCTTAGAGAATCCGGGGGCGCTCTCCGTGTTGCGCAGCCACGAGTGGAACGGATGAGCGATGCTTCAGACCCCGAGCATTGAACAGAATTCCGCCGGAGTGACGACTATCGGCGAAACGGGGTAATGCTTCAGATTCCCGGTAACCAGCCGAGCGTTATCAGCCGCGCCGGCGAGAGCCACCTCGTAGAAAACCCGGTCATCTTCATCCGGCATAACATCATCGGCATGAACCGGCGACATAGGTTTTCCGAGACGCACAAAAAGCTCAATAACCCTGTCGGCCTCGTCTTCGCTGATTTTGAGATAGTCGCGATGCAGAACATCCCTGTACTCCGCGAGAATCTCCGGTGCAATCAAGACGACCGCCTTACCATCGGCAACGGCCATCAGAGTCCGCCGCGTGGCCGAGTCCGGATGTTTGGACATCAAAGCCGCGACTAGAACATTGGTATCGATGACGGCGGCGATCATTTATCGGTCCTCGCCCTGCGTTCCGCTCTCGCATTGGAGATAAACGCGTCGATTTCTTCCATCGTCGGCTCCGCCTCAGAGCTTTTCATATTGCGAGACGTGACGGCATCGAGAGTCTGACGGAATCTGATTCTCGCGAGCTCCTCCTTCGATATTCCGACCTCGAACGGCAGCTTCCCGAGATCGGCGATTTTCTTGTAGAGCATTCGAATAACGATGGCGCCATTTAGCCCCATTTGCTCCAAAATGGCATCCACCGTCGTCTTAAGCGGCACATCCATTCGTGCTTGCGCTATCGCTTCGGCATACATTGTAATACCTCCGTATGATTATTCAATACGTGTATATTATACCTAACAAAGATCGGCCCTGTCAAAAGCAGATATACCTGCTGGAGATATATGGCGTAACTAATCTATCTGATAAATTAGTTACGCCCCTCATGTCACATCCGCTCTTCGCAGAGCTGCTCAAGCCGGTAAAGCGCAGTTCCGCGGAAGATGAAAGCGATCTGATGGAGAACGGTTCCTTTCGCGAGCGACGGAACTTTCGGATCGGCCCGATAGTGCTTGAGCTGCTCGACCGCCTCGTCGTAAAGCCGAGTCATCTCCGCTTCATCCGCGTCGGACTTCGAGTACTTGAGCTCGACGAGATAACTGTGTTCGACGTCGCCGAAATGGGCACGCTCCGGAAAGAGACAGAAATCGCAGAAGCCGCGCTTGAGTTCCATCTCCGGGCAGGCGTTGTAGAAATTGATGTGCGAAAACTCTGCCTGCATATAGCCCTGAATGCGAATCTCGCCTTGAATTCCGCCGCGCGTCGGGGTCGTATTCGCGTAGTCCTCGGCGAGGCGCTTCAGGAACGGCTCCCACTCGCCGCGATAAGCGAAACGGCTCGCGAGGTGGGACCACGCGATCCAATCAGGATATTTGACGCGCCTGTAGGTGTCGCGAAGATAATTGAAGAGCTGTTTTCTGACGCACTCGTTCGGAACCGAGAACTGGGTCATTCCTTCGCGCCGTCCCGTCATCGAGAGAATCCCGTAGTAGAAGAACAGCGAGCGGAAATTCGCGACCTCGGTTATCTTCTCGGCCGGGAAGTTCGGAACGAGGTCGAAACTGATCTCGCCTTCGGTCGCGATTTCCTCGGTCAGCGGGAGGACGTCCTCGACATTGTTCGCGCCAATCCGCCGCTGGATATCGGCGATAAGCTGGAGCTTGTCGTAGTCGGTCGAGATATTCGCGTCGACCATATTCTCGGGCTCGTTACCGGACTCGACCATCGTCGAGAGATGGTAAAGGACCATATCGCTATTGTAAACCGACTCCCTGCCGATCGCATCGCGCGCGAAGCAATAGCCGTCATACCACGGCTTGAAAGACCTGACGATCGCCTTCTCGTCCGCCTCCGCGCTCATCAATCCGACGCCCTTGAAGTCGGCGTAGAGCTTCTCGCACTCCTCGTCGTTAAAGCCGAGCATCGAGTTGAAATTCGGATTCTGCGAGATGTTCTTCGCGATATTGAACCCGCTCGTCAGATCATCCACCGTGATCGGCGAGACTCCGGTCATGAAAATACGCGCGCAGTTGTCTTTGAACAGTTTAAACCACTGTCGATAGAAACCTTCGCCATGAGTAACCGAGCGATACTCCGAGCTGTACTCGGATCGCAGCATTTGATTGGTGAAATTATCGTATTCGTCGATCAGCAGGTAAAGACCGTTTTGATTAAGATGTCGAAGTCGAATGACTATATCATTGAACTTCGCGGTCGCCGATTTATGTTCGAGGTCTTTAACGAAAGCGCTTCCGAGAATGTCTTCGTAAGCGGCCGCGAAGCCGTCGAGAGCCGAGGATATATATGTTTCGAAAGCCGCCGCCAAACCTTCCGTCGACGATCCGATATGCGAAAAATTCAGCTTCAGCACCTGATACCTGTTCGCGTTTTCGGTCGGATCCTTCCCGATCGCGAGATCGCCGAAATATTTCGCGAAATTCGCTTTCTCGCCGATATCGTAATACGCGGCGAGCATGTTCACGAAAAGCGATTTGCCGAAACGGCGCGGCCGCACGAAGAAAAGAAAATCTCCGGCGCGCTCCATTCGGGCGATGAAGCGCGTCTTGTCCACATAATAGCGATGCTCATTCCGGATTCGCTTGAAATCCGAAATGCCGTACGGAATATCTTCGGGTCGTCTCATACTCAGGATATTATATCAAAGATTTCCGGAACCCGACCGGATTGGGACATAAAACATGAAGCATTTAGGGGCGTTTCACCCGAAGCCAATCGAGGTCTATCCAGCCACGGTCCTTCGTTTCCGGCTCGCTAACGGCGTAGAAACCGAAGGTCGCGCCGATCCACTTGCCGACGCGCGCCTCGAAGGTCTTCGGCGCGTCGTGCCAGGTCTCGCCGTCGGTCGACCAGGCGAAAGAGCAGATCGGCGGCGGACAGATCTGGTCGCGATGAGTTTTCGCCTTCGCCTGGCGTACGGCAAGTCGAAGATAGATGTCGCAGACCTGCGCCGTGCGGATTCCCGCGCCGATCACTTTCGCGGGCAGTGTCGCGAGCACCGTCGGTTCCGGCTCGCCGGGGCATTTGTCCTTATCGGCGTCGGCCAACTCGGAGTAAACGATATCGAACATCTTATCGTGATACTTAAGCCCGATACGTGCGTAGCTGCGACCCATCACGACGAGCCCCGCGTCCTCGCCGTTCTGCTTCGCGCCCACCTGCGCCTTCACCGTCGCGGTGAAATCGGCGGCCGGGAACTTCTGGACCATCAGATTAGGTATCTTCCAGAGATTGCGGTTCGCGACTTTCTCGTACGAACTCGATATAAACGATTTGCCCGACTTGTATGTCAGCTTGAACGGTGTCGAATAGAGGCGGAAGTATCCGTACGGCGTCGGCCACGCCGCCTGATCCTCACTCCGCCCGAGGAACTGCCACTGAAGACCGAGCTTCGGCGAGTTGAAGTCGTCCGAAACCGCGAGCCCAGAGAAAGGCAGTTGCTCGATTCGTCGATTCGTCGATTCGTCAGATTCGTCGATTCTGATTTCCGGCATCGGGCGGCCGTTGTCGCCGATCACCGGCCAGGCGCCTTCATCCCACTTCATCGGCTCGAGATACACGATTCGTCCGTACGCGTCGCGGTCACTGAAATGGTAGAACCACCACACCCCCTCTTCACCATTCTCCATTTTCCATTTTTCATTTTCCATTCGAACCGCGCCGCCCTGATGCGGGCCGTTGATCGCGGTGTCGCCCTGCTCGAGGACGCGCTTCACCTCATACGGCCCGTAGGGACTCTTCGCGCGCGCGGCGACCTGCCAGCCGCCGCCGACGCCGCCCGCCGGGAAGAAGAGCCAGTACTCGCCGTCCTTCTTGTAGAACTTCGGTCCCTCCGCCGTGAAATTGCCGTCGGGGACGCCGTCGTAGACCATCACCGGAGCGGAGATTTCGCGCGTCTCCTCCGCGTCGAGTTCACGGACGGTCAATACGGAATTCATCCCCGCGCGCGAATTGGCCCAGCCGTTCACGAGATATATCCGCCCGTCGTCATCATAGAGCGGGCAGACGTCGATCATGCCCTTCGCCGGGATGACGAGCCGCGGCTCGCCCCACGGCCCCTCCGGCGATTTCGCCGAGACGCGATAGGCGCCGCGGTCGGGATCGCCCCAGTAAATCACGTACTCGTCCACGTCCGCGCGATAACGAATCGACGGCGCCCAGACGGAATTCCCGTGCTCCGGCGATTCGGTCGGGAACGGATGATTCTCAATCGCGTACGAGACATATCGCCAGTTCACGAGGTCGTCCGACGCCATCACGGGAAGTCCCGGCAGTCCGCCGAAACTCGACGCGGTCATATAGACCTTGCCGTCCCCGCCGACGCAGACATCCGGATCGGAAAAATCGAAATGGAGAACCGGGTTTACCGCGAGCGCGGCCAAAAGAATTGAATGCATCATGCAGGAATTATATCAGATTCCCGCGCCGTCTCGCCGCCCCCATAAAGGGGAGTAATTTAACCCCGGGGTATTAGATTCAATCCTGGACGTAAATCCTGTAGTACTTCACACTCTCGTTCGCGCCCGGGAGAGTCGAGATCGAGAGCGTGAGCGAATCGCTGGTAGCGGTCACGTACTCGCTCGGAGTACCGGCAGCGGTCGGCGAATCGATGGCGACGAGGCCGTATTTAAGCCCCTTCTTGATATTCGAAGGCGTGACCGAGAACGCGCTCTCGCTCATCGTGATCGAGGTCTCGCTCGCGACCGGCTCGACGACTTCTGGGTCGAGTTCGAACGAGATCGAGGTCGAACCGCTCTCTGAGGTCGTCTGAACGAGTTTGTAATACGAACTCAAAACGCCGCGCGCCGTCTGCTCAGACGAAGGAACGTAAATCATCTTGCCCGTTCCGCCGCTCACCGTAAGCGAGCCGAAGACGACGGTCTCGGCGTCGCAGTCGAAATACACGCTGCCGCCAGCGGTCAGCGACGCGCCCGAATTCGAGAAACCAGACTCCGAAGTCATGAAATGAATCGCCGGATTACCGTTACAAGTATACATGCTGCTCGCGAAACCCGAATTATCGCCGTAGAAATAGTAATCGCCGCTCGATCCCCAAAGCTGCACGGTCTGGGAACCCGATCCGGAAATACCGCCGTAGAACTTCATGTTGATCGAATAATTGTAATCGCCAAACCAGGCGCTGTTCGTAAGGACGATATCGTTGTAAACGAGACACTCATTGCCGTTCACGTTGCCGAACCCGAAATAATCGAGCGTGATCGTGCCCGAACCGAGCACCCCGGTCACATGGATCTTGTCGTTATTCGAACCGCTCGAACGAACGAAGCTGATGTTGTACGACTCGTTGACGAGAATTCCGATATCGTGCACCGAATTCACGGTGAAATTGACGTCGTTCGTGACGATGTCGTATTCGCCGGTCGTGGGATAATGCCCGAGCGACCAATTCGCCGCGTCGTAGAATTCGCCCGAAGCACCGCCGATCCAGAAGTTATCGTAGGTGCTCGTTGCGATCGTCGCGATAAGCGTATTGTCCGCGGCATTCATGGTGAAGGTCCAGGTGTAGTGGCCGACGCTGCAGTCGGTCACGCGCGCGAGTTCATCCTCGTTCGCGAGAACGATGTCAACGAGATTGGTCGAGAATCCGACCGACTCGTGCGCGGTGAAACTCGAGAGATTGACCGCGAGCGCGCCGCCGTTCACCTTGTACGAGCCGGCACCGGCGATGTTGTTCGTGTAACTACCGGAAACGAGCTCAACCTCGTCGATGACGGTGGTCGAGGTAATCATTCCACCAGCGAGGATAACCTTGTTCGTCGCGGCGAACGAGGTCCCGAGATTCGCAGTGACGCCGTCCGCTACACGTATCCCCAAGTAGCTCTGTTCGCCAGAGATGGTGATCGATCCCTCGGTCGCGGTCGAGTTGGTAAGGGTCATCATACCGGTGCCGCCGATCGCCTTCGGGAGCTGGACGGCATGTCCGTTCACATCGATGATGCCGCCCAATTCGGTGACTTCGACCGAAAGCGTGTCGTCGTTCTCGATGATGTACTTGTTGTAATTACTATCGACATAGAGCGACTTCAGCGTGCCGCCGTCGAAGACGATCTTCGAGCCGGTGTCGGACGAAACCTTCTCGATATGCGCGACGCCGAGCGTTCCGCCGGTCCTTAAGTAAAATTCGTTCGCCGCGGTGCCGGCATCGTTGATCTTCATCCACTTCGCGGCGGTTTCGCTGCCGACGTTGATAACACCGCCGTTCGAAATAGTGACGATGTTCGTCGAGCCAGAGCCGTTCAGCTGGCCGAAGAGCGGGTCTGCGTTGAGGTTGAGCGTGCCGCCGTTGACATTCAGCTCCATGTAGGCGTTGTTGCCGTTGCCGAGCGCGAGCTGGCCCGAGAAATTCATCTCGCCGCCCGAGATATTCGCGACCGCATGGGTGTTATTGTCCGCTCCCCACCAGCCGGTCGCCGCGTTGACCATGCCGCCGGTTTGATTATAAGTCGCGGTCGAACCCAGAATGCCGACATTGAACTGAGCGGAGCAGTTAACCGTGCCGCCCGACATCGTCATTTCGCCGTTCGCGCCGCTCACCGCGCCGACATTGAGAGTATACGCATTCACGCTGCCGCCCGAGAGCAGGAAGTTGCCGTAGCCGCCGCTCTTATAGCCGACTTGAACCGTGCCCGAAGACTTCAACTCGCCCTTCGCGACCTCGACCGCGCCGGTAACGCCGGCGGCCATGCCGATTTGCATACTCGAGGGCGTAGTGAACTTACCGCCGTTCACCGTAAGCTTGCCCGGCGAAATCTCGGCGATATACGGAATCGCGCTCGCGTAGACCTCGCCGCCGTTCACGATCAGCTCGCCGTAGTTCGAGGCGCTGCCGACCGTGCCGATTGACATGTGGGAAGAGCCGGAATTGCTATTCGTGACCACGCCGCCGTTAACAGTGAAAGTTGAAACGCAGCCAGAGTCGGTGTTCGCGTTCGCGCGGCTCACCGCGAACCAGCTCGTGACCTCAAGGAGACCGCCGTTCATCACGAATTCGGACTGCGAATTGTTTTGACGGCTCATGTTCAATTCGCCGCCGACCTTGAGATGGCCGCCATTCATCGTAACCGCACCCTGTCCGTTCGCGCCGTTCCCGAGATACATCGTGCCCGAAAACGTGTAGTCGCCGTCTTCGATCTTGAGTCCGCCCTTCGTCGCGGTACCGACAGTGAGCGTGGTGCCGCCCGTAAGGCCCGCGCCGTCCTCGGCGTCGGTCCCCTTCTTCCAGGTCACCATAGATTCGCCGTTGGTTACGCCGTTCTCGATCCAGACGCCGCTCGAGATCGTGACCGCGTTCGTGAAGGTCACGGTCGAGCCGCTCACTTTGTTGACCCAGTTACCGCTCGAACCGGTCCAGTTCGCCGCGTCGCTCCAGTCGGTGGTCTCTCCACCGCCGTTCCAGACATAATCCGCCTTGGCTTCAAGCGCGAACTGCAGCGCCGCGAAAGCAATAACGATAGTGCCGATCTTCTTCACTTCGAATTTTCCTTTTTTCGATCGGGCGCTATTTTATCACAGCCTACCCCGTGGGGCGTTATCCCCCATTTGCCCAACAAGGCGGCTTAACGACAAGCCCCGAGGTCGGGGCGGAGGAAAGTCTGGCTATTCCCTGATTATAACGAGGCTCATCGGGGGAAGAACTATCTCGCGATCGAGAATGCGCTTCTCGGTCGTCGGGCGGATGGCGTCGGGATGTTCGAGAGTATTTTCGGCGAGCTCGTCGCCCGCGAGCGTAATTACCTCGACTTCGCCCGCAATAGGAAGCGAGACCTTGCGTTCCTCTTTCGCGCCGTTCACGAGTTTCACGATCTTCTTGCCGTCCTTTATTCCCGCCGCGGCAAAAAGGAGGTTTTCATCGGAAAGCGCCGTCTTGAACTCGATATCGGGACGATTCTCGCTGAAGAGCTTCTGGACGAAATAGTTTGGCGTCAGCACCGTCTTCTCGCCGTCGAACCAGATGAGATTCGGCGACCACTGGTCGTGGCCGTACCGCGCGAAGAGCGGCGCGTAGCTCGCCATATCGACAACGTCGGAATTGCGCTCGAAGCCGGTCATCGCCGCCGCCTCGGAAATCGCGCTTAATAGCGAGTTGGGTTTACGGGTATGTTTCTCGTCGATCCTGACCTTATGATGCGAAGCGTACTCGCCCGCGTAGACATGGGGCCGCGAGCGATCATAACGGTCGTAACGACGAGCGGACCTGAAGAACCATTCCGGCGGACGGTAGTAATGCTCGTCGACAACGTCGGCCGACTCCTTGGTAATGCGGTTCCACGCGTAATCGAATTTCTCCCCGTCGGGAGCGGGCCCAGCCGACCCGACGATCTTGATCTCGGGATGTTTCTCGCGGATTATTTTCGCGATCGGCTCCGCGCGGTCGAAGAATTCCGCGTCCCAGTTCTCGTTACCGATACCGACCATCTTAAGATTGAACGGCTTCGGGTGTCCCATTTCGGCGCGGACTTTACCCCACTTCGTCGTCTCGTCGCCGTTCGCAAACTCGATAAGCTCAAGTATAACGTTCGCGAAATAATCGGCGTCCTTCACGTCGCACATGACCGCCGGCTTCTGATACTGGCAGGTGATGCCCGCGAGACAGATCGGGAGCGGCTCCGCGCCGATTTCCTCGCAGAGCCGGAAGTACTCGTAATAGCCGAGGTCGTTGGTCTCCCAGTACGGACGCCCCGGACGCGACCAGCGGTTCTCGATGCACTCGCGGCGCTCGCGCGGACCGACCGTCCGCCGCCAGTCGTACCAGTGCTGGAAATCGCCCTCCTCGACGATGCAGCCGCCCGGGAAGCGCATGAACGCCGGATGAAGACCGGCAAGCGCGTCGACGAGGTCCTTCCTGAGTCCGGCGCGAACGAGATTCTTCCCGGTGGGCCTGAGCGAAACGTTGTCGAATTCGACCGCGCGGCGTCCGCGCACCAGAAGCGAGAGCGAGGCGCGTCCGTCTTTCGCGGGTTCGATCTTGACCGTGTAACCGCCGCGGTCGAGTTCAAAGGCGCGGTCTTTACCGGTGAACGCGACCTTCTCGCGCGTCCACTCGCCGAGCCGGTAGTCGATGCCGTCGAGCGCGATCTCGCGCCAGTCGAAGGAAAGCTCGTATGGTTCGCCGTCCTTGATCCACATTCCGTCGAGACCGCGGTTGCGCACGCCGGCGAGTCCCGTGCCGAACGCCTCGACGCGCAGGTGCTTCGCGGTATTCGGATGGACCGGCGCGCCGTACTGGAACGAAAGCCGCGCCATGCCGCCGTCACGAAAGTCGGGTTCCCAGCCGTCTTCCGTGCAGTTCCACGCCTTGAAATTCTTCGGATTGTTCTGGTGATCGCGCTGGAGCCAGTCGAAGCCGCCGTTCGCGAGCATCTCGACGGAGAGTCCGCCGTCCGCCGCCCAGTTGATGTCCTCGAAGAATATGCCCCAGAGGCTCTTTGAAACCGGATGCGTCTCGGCCGCATTCCCGATCGTCAATGTCACCGGCTCGACCGCGGCCTCGCCCGCACTCGGGGAATTGTTGTCGGTCGACGCAATCGCCGTCGCCGCCGCCAGTATCGCGATAATATTCATACGATAATTCTACCATTGTTCCGCCATGCCTATAAATCCCCCAAAAGTCGGTTGCGCGGTCCGCCGCGCAACGGCTAACCCGGCATCATTGGCTCGCAACGCTAGGGTACGCCGCGCCTGGGGTTCAGGATTGAGAATCATCCCTGAAAAGTTTGACGACGACGATCACCGTCATCCAGCGGCGGCGAGGGACGATGGAGAGCTCGAAGTCGCTCCTGATCGCGCGCTCGCGCATGCCGGACAGGCCGAAATGCCCGGTTTCGGGCCCGAGCGCCGCGGCCGGATCAAACTTCTCGCCGTCGTTCGCGATGAAAAGCCGGCCCGAATCGTATACGATCGCGATCTTGCGCGCCCGGCCGTGCTTGATCGCGTTCGTCACCGCCTCTCGCGCGATAAGGAGAATATCCAGACGGCGGGATTCGCTTAAGTTCTCGGGGAGCGTCTTCAGCAAGGTGCGAACCTTCACCTTGCCGCCACGGTTGAGCGTTTCGGCCATTTCCCGCAGCAGATCGCCGAGCCCACGCCCAGCGGTGCCGTCCCCGCGCAGACAGGTCACCGCTTCGCGCACCTCGCGCTTCGCGTCGGCGAGCACCCCGCTCGCGTACTCGAGCGAATGCCGCGTCTTCGCGTCTAGAGTCGCCGTCTCGAGCGTCCCGGCGAGCACCAGCCGCACCGAGGCGAGATACTGTTCGATCGTATCGTGGAGTTCCTGCGCCATGCGCCGCCGCTCCGCGGTGATGGCCGCGAGCCGGATCCGTTCCCGCCGCGCCTTCAGCCACAGTACGAGAAATATGAGCATCGTCGCGCTCCCGAGAATCGCCGCCGCGTACAGAACGGGCGTACGGTAATCCTTCTCGAGAAGTTCGAAAGATTGGACTGACGAGAGCTCGATCGCGCTGTCGAGACGTCTCCCGTCCGCCCCGCGAACCGGAAACACCACGCCGGTCGCACGGATTCGTCGGCCGCGATACTCGCTTTCCTTGAGCTCGCCGGGAACGCGGACGAGAACAAGCCGTTTTTCTTCGCGGCATCTCACCTCGCTTACCGGGCGGCCGGCGATCCTCGAAACCGAAATTCCGATCACCTTGCCTTCGAAACTCACGCGCCGTAAATCGAGAAGCCCCTTGGCGAGATCGATGTTCCGCGACGGCCGTGTCGCCTCCTCGAGATCGGCGCCGCCGCGTTCGACCGCGAGCTCTTCCGCCTCGATATACCGCACCCCGCCGGCTTCAAAATGAGCCCGCCCTTTAAACAGCACCTCGTCGCCTTCCCCGGGGATCGGCAGATTCGCCGCGAGCTTCACCGCGATTCCCGAACGGAACGAATCGTTCATCGCCGCGACTACGACAAGTCGCTCCCTTATCTCGCTCGCGTGCGTGACGATGCCCATGATCGCGCACTTGCACCCTTCATCCCGCGCTGCCTCGAGCTGCCGGAACCGGCTGTGCGTCGTCACGGTTTCCACCGCTCCGCCCGCCATCGCCATCCCGGCCATCATCACCGCAATAATAAATCTCCCCATCATCATTCTTCACATTTCACATTTCATGCTTCACATTTCACATTTCATGCTTCATGCTTCATGTTTCATGCTTCATGTTTCATGTTCTCACAAAGCCTCGCTTGATCGCCGCGGCGACCGCCTCGGCGCGGTCGTTCACCCCGAGCTTCACGAAGAGCGACTGCAGATGGTTCTTGACGCCGCTCAAGGAGATGCCGAGCCGCGCGGCGATCTCTTCGTTCGAGCCGCCGCGCACGAGCTCCTCGAGAACGTCCTGCTCGCGCGGGCTCGGGGTCGGCGTCATCTGACGCTCGCGGATCAGGTCGCGCACCGCGTCGGGGAAATATTTCGCCCCGCCCGCGACGATCCGGATCGCCTTGTAGATGTCCGCGGCGTCGCGGTCTTTCAGGAGATAGCCGTGCGCCCCGAGCCGCATCGCCTCGTACGCGTCGTTGTCGGCGACCGAGGTCGTAAGCATCAGCACCTTCTGCTCCGGAAGCTTCTCGCGGATTTCCTTCAATACCGCAAGGCCGTTCTTATCCGGCATGTAGATATCGAGGAGGACGACGTCGGGCTCGATCTTCGCGAGCCATTCCGCCGCGCCTTCGCCGCGCGGATACTCCCCCGCGAAGACGAATTCGTCGTCCATCGAGAGGACGTATTTCATCCCCATCCGGACCACCGCGTGGTCGTCGATTATCGCGACTTTGATCATACGGATATTCTATCACAGATACACGATAGCCGACACATTTCACCGCGACTACTTTGCCGCCAGGTTCTCGCGCTTGGTCAGCGAACGATTATCAGGAACCCATTCGAAGGGCACCAGTATTTCGTCTTCGCGATATCGAGCTTCACGGTATCGACCGCCTCGCCGTTCACGTAGACCGTAACCTGCGATTCGTCCTTGAACGAAAGACCGTTCGGCGCGTTCAGGATCACCTGACCTTGTTTGAGCGAGGCAAGGTAGATTTTGACGAGATTGCCGTTCGTGATCGTGAGCTTGCCCGCGAACGCGGAATAATCGCCGTAGATCTCGATCAGACTCACACCGTTATCCGTGCACAGCGTGAGCGATCCCGCGCCCGTAAGCGCTCCCTTCAGGTACATGCCGGCGTTTTTAGCACGACCGAAAATCGTCGCCGTCGCGCCCTCGGGAACTTCGATATCGTTCTCGATTGTGAACTTCGCGTAGGTAACCGACTGCAGCCTGATCTTGTCCGCAAGCGTCAGCTTGCCCGCACCAGTGATGCCGGTCGGATAGATGATCCGCTCAGTCGCGCCGTCGTCGCTCGCGAAGGTGACATCCGCGTCGAGAACGAACGCCATGCCGCTCCCCGTGGTATTCGCCGCGAAGGTGACCGTCGCCGCATTGGTGAAGACGAGCGTATCGCCGGCCGCAGGCGCGATAAGCGCCCTCTCGCCGTCGTCCCAGTTCCAGTTGGCGAGCGTCGTGAAGAGCGTATCCGCGCCCTTTCCGGACCAGTAATACTTGGTGATATCGTTCACGTTGCGGATATAGAGCGTATTCTCCTTCGAGTGATCGTCACCGTTCGTGACCGACATGAACGCCTTGCCCGCCTCGAGCGAGACGGTGCCGTCGGACTTGGTGAGAACGACTTCGCCATCGTCATCGACGTCCACGAGAAAGTTGATGAAGTCCTCGCCGGTCGTCTCGGTGACGATGCCGGTCGTTTCCTGCGCGACCATCAGGTTCTCCACACTCGAACTGGCGCCTTCGGCTACCTTAAGCGTGTAAGTGCCGGGCACGCCCTTCACGATGACCGCGCAGTCTTTGTTGAGCGCGCCGAGTTCGCTCGAAGCGAGAAGCGTGCTCACGCCATCGAGCACGTTGACCGTATACGCCTTGACCCCATCGGGAAGCGCGAACGAGCAGTTGTAGAGGTTGCCGAAGGTGGTGACGCCCGATTCGGGAATCGTGAGCGTCACGGCCTCCTGCTCTTCGTCGGGGACGAATCGCGCGCCCATAAAGACGCCCTTCGTGGCGATATAATAGGTTCCGTCAATGGTATTCTCATACGAGAGACGGACCAGCCGCTCGGCTTCATTTTCATCGGCTTCCGCGCTAGCCACCTTTACGCCGTTGAAGTAAAGGCTCACCGCCCCGGACGTCGCCGTCAACATCTCGAACTTGCCGGCGCGTCCGACATTTGCCGCGATCAGATGCGACAAGGTTCCGCTTGCCCCGGCCGTCGTATCCTTCAGGATATTGCCCTCATAGCTGTACCACGTGCAGGTGACGCCCTTCTTGGTGGTCACGGGCGAGGAAGTGTCGCCGATCGTGAAATCAAGCGTGTACTCGCTCCCGGCATTGCCGATGTACATACGGCGCGAATTGGTATTGACCCCGTGGAGATAAAGTCCGAAATAATTGGTGATGGCCGGATCTCTCGCCACGTCTCCGCTCATATTTTCGAACGTCCAGGTGGTAGCGTTGTTGACGACGTACTCGACGCCGAAATCCGGTTTGCGGACGCAGTCCGAAACCTCGAGCTTGTCGCCGTCCGCGACCTCGATATCGACAAGCACGTTGTACATGCGCTTCGCGAGCGTTTCCGCGCCCGTCGCATTGAAGTGTTTCGAGTCGCCGACCTTCATCGTCTGGTCGTAGATATCGGCCATGTACATGTAGTTGCCGTCGGTGTCGTTGAGCGTGTTGTACTGATTGTCGAGATTCACCTTGAAGAGCGAGCTCTTGCGCGGCACCGAGCCGAAAATGAACGGGAGCGTCTTGTACTTGTCGTTCGCGAGCTTGGTCGCGAGGTGCTCGCGAACGTATGTCACCATCTCGGTCAGGTTCGCGGCGTAGTTGCCGTTGTTGTTGTCGCTCTCGCCCTGATGCCAGAAGATGGCCTTCACATCGGGCGTCTTCCCGGCGGCGGCGATCGCGTCGATGACGCCGTCCATGTTCTCGATCCACGCCTTGAGGAGCGACTGACCGGTGTAGGTGGTGTCGTCCCCGTCAATCGTGAACTCCTCGCCCGCCATTTTGGTAGCCGCGAGGAAGGTCGCGTCCGCCGACCAGTGATAGCCGCTGCCGTACTGCGGGAGGCCCGTACCCGAGCCCGAGTTGGTGATCGAGGGATTCACCGAACTGCCGCCGTAGGAAGACTTCGCGACATAGATCTTCCCGAACTGCTGCACGAGAAAATAGTAAAGCGGAGTATCATACGCCCACTTGCTCGACTGGCCCGAGCCGCCAGTGCAAGGCGCCCACTCGAGGAGGTTCGTGGTCCAGCTCGCATTGTAGGTGGAGTGCGCGGACACATACGCGCCCGTGACGCCGCTCGCGACATAGCTCGGCAAAAGCTGATCGGACGCCTTGTTGTCGAGCCGCCCGTCGGTATTCGACTGCCCGCCCACGAGAAACATCGGCACCGTCGTGCGGCTGTCGCCGTCGAGCGGGCTTGCCGCCTCGCCACCGCCTTCACCTTCACCTTCTTCGCCACCTTCCTCCGCCGCGTTGTACTTGAAGGTGATGTCGTCAATGCAGCCGAATCCGATACGATCGCCATGCTGCCCGACAACCATCATCAGCTTGGCGACCGCGGTTCCGGCGGCGGCGAGCGAAGCGGAGCTCACGATCGAACTCGAATTGGAAAGTTTCGTCACCGTCAAAGTGACACCGTTGGTGGTGCTGACGATAGTGAATCGATACCAGTAGTTCGCGGTCGTCGCGTCGGTGGAACGCGATCCGCCCATATCGGTAATCGTTCCGAGAGTGTCGTCCTCAGCATTCGATTCGCCGCGATAGATTGTCATATTGCCAGAGTTACCCATCGTGGTGAACAGCACGGCACCCTCGGTGGTATAGAGGGATACGCCGTTATTGTCGTAGGTATAGCTGCTGCCATACGCCTTCTCGGGCATGTAGTCGAAGACAAGCTGATACTCGGTCGCTTTCGCCGCCGCGGAGGGGAAGGTAAACATCGCGGGCAGAAATGCGTTGCCCTTCTGCTTCCCGACATAGAGGAAGCGGTTGTCGAGTTTCACCGAAGTGCCGGTACCGATTTTATAGGCGTAGATATCGGTCGAAGTACTGGTCTTGGCGGTCGTCCCGATAATCGAGTTCGCGACCATCGCGTTCGACAGGCAATCCGGGAGCGACTCGTCCTCGCCGCTGAAATCGCAGGTCCAGGTATTTTCGTAGGTCGCTTCCTCGGCGATCGCGCCGAAGGTGAAGCCGAACGCGGCCGCGCAGACCGCGGCGAATCTGGTGATGGTGCTCATGGTAGTACTCCTCATTTTCACCGGGGAGTATACCACGCCCATCCCCCTAACACCCTGTACTTTCGACCAGGAACGGTTACATCAAGTTTGTACCTGCCGCAGTATTCCGAGGTACTCTTCCAGCCGTGCGCGTTCCGAGGCAATGAAAATACGGATCATCTCGACCCCGTCATCATGATCGCGGTGATACGCGCCAAACGCCTCGTAATACGCGCGGCGGTTTTCATACTTGATGCTGATCGGCAGATACCCCCCGCGCATGAGCATAAAATTCGCGAGAAGGCGTCCGGTACGTCCGTTCCCGTCAATAAACGGATGAATCGCCTCGAAAAGAATGTGAAATTTCGCCGCGGCGACGAGCGCGTTCAATTTGGATTTCGCAATTTCGCGCACCCAGTCCTCCATCATCGGGCCGACCATGAACGGCTGGGGCGGAGTGTGGTCCGCTCCGGTGATGAAAACCGGCACCCGGCGGTAGCGCCCGCGGTCTTCCGGCGAATAATTCAAAACGAGATAGTGGAGCTCCTTGATGAACGTTTCGGTGATCTCTACGCCCTCCTTGAGCGACTCTTCAAGGTAAAGAAAAGCGTCACGATGACCGATCGCCTCCAGATGATCCTTCAGCGGCTTCTCGCCGATCGTCATTCCGCCCAGAACCATGGCGGTCTCGCTTATGGTAAGCGTATTTCCCTCGATAGCGTTGGAATGATAGGTGTAATCAATGAGAAAGTTCTCCCTCAAGGCCCGTTTTTCACCATCGGTAAGCGGACGCATCGCAGCGAGTTCGGCCTTCAGCGCTTCCATCTGCATAAAGTCCGCCTGCAGGCTCTTCGGGATGCCGCCATATCGATACCTGCGCGAATCCACCGGTTTAGGGCTTGTTTCCGGAACTGACCATACGCCGTTCGCCTTGACGGCACCGATAACGTAACCGGCTTCGCAGAGTTCACGTACTCTGCGCGCCGTCACGCCCCACTTCTCTGCTGCGTTTTCTACTGTCATGGCGCGTATTCTATCAAAAACGCGGAATGACAGCAACCGAAAATATCCTGCGACTAGCGGCCTATCGTTCCGCAGCGATCAATACACCTGCACCCCGGTATTTTCACCTATCATAAAACCCGATGCTGTCAATTGACCGTCAAAATCGCAATCACTCCCAGTAGAGCGGCTTCGGATTGATGTTCCACTTGTGGTCTTTCGGGAACGGCTCGCCGCTCCAGGCCTTTTTCTGTGTCCAGGGTTCATCCGGCGCGGTCCAGAACGAATCGGTCGGAGGAAGACCGAGCGGCAGGAGGAAAAGCGAGGTCATGTAGAGGGAGCCGTTGTTCGTGTAGCGGTCGCTCGCCCCCGGGAAGGAGCCGTTGAAGCCGAGCGTCAGGAAGCCCGCCGAATTGAAATTCCGGTCATCGGAAAACATCCGCGCTCGGACCGCCTCGAGCGCGGCGCGGACCTGTCCCTCGTGGAGTTCCGCGGGCAGCTTTTTCTCGAGCGCCAGGAGCGCGAGCGCATGAAAGACCCCCATCCGATAGGGAATCGAACGCCCGAACACGGGATACGCCCCTTCCGGCGAGATTAGCCGCTCGAGGATCACGCCGTACTTCTGCATGCGCTTTTCGATGTCGGCGAGCCGCTCGCGCGCATTAAAGCGCCTGCCGGTGTCGATATCGCCGACATACGGGATTATTCCGCGCTTCCGCTCGACGAGAACCTTGACGCACTCGTAGTACATCGGCTGGATGACATACGAGTTGTAGTAATCGAACGCGAAACTCGGGCCGTCCGCGTACCATCCGTCGCCGACATACCACTCCTCGGCCTTGTAGAGCCCGGTGCGGAGCCGGTATTCATCCGCCCTGCCGCCGGCCTTAAGGAGGAGGCACTCCTCCATCGCGCAGAATAGGACCCAGTTCTGATAGGGGGGCGAATAACGCCGGAGTCCCTCGAACTCCGCGATGTAGCGGTGCTTCGTCGTCTCGTCGAGCGGCACCCAGAGCGCGTCCCACGCGCGAAAAAAGCTCTCCGCGAGGTAGGCGGCGTCGACGAGTGTCTGGCCGCCCTTATCCCAGCCAAGATAATCGGGGCTCGCGGGATCGACCGCGTTCGCGTACGCCTTCAGGGCGAGCGCGCGAAGCTCGGCGCGCTTCGCGCTTTCCGCGGTGCCGTCATCCGGAAGCGCGAGCCAGGGCGAAATCCCCGCCATCAGCCGCGCGAAAAGCTCCATATTGGCTACGCGCTTCGATCGCCCGTCCCATGTCGGAGAAATCTCGAGCGTGCCCTTTTCGTAATTGTATACCTCGCTCAGCCGCCCTTCGGCCATCGGCTCGAGGACCGGACGCGCGAGCTTCTCGGCGAAATCCACCCAGTTATCCCGCACGCCGGAATTTTTAACGGTCGCATTCCCGGCTTCGACCGTCCAACACGACGCCACCGCGGCAACAGCCGCCAAAATAATCTTAATTTTCACGGCTTGATGAACGGAATCGATCCGTCGGGGTTGCGGTTGTACTTGACGATGCACGCCGACCTGCGGCAGTCGCCGCCGCCGGGGAGATTGCCGTCGTGATAGATCATATACCACTCGCCCTTGAAGAAGACGCTGCCGCCGTGAATCGTCCCGGTACCGCCCGCGTTGTCCATGATCTTCCCGCCGAACTTCCACGGACCGTGAATCGACTTCGCGGTCGAATAGCTCCAGTTTTCGGGAACGCCGCCCGCCGCGTATTCGAGATAGTAGGTGTCGCCGAGCTTGTAAATCCACGGCGCCTCCTCGAAGTTCGTATTCTTCGAGCCGTCCTTCCGGACGCCCGCGCCGCGCTGCTTTACGAGCGGCTCGCCGAACGCCGCCGCGTCCATGAGTCCGGGGACCGGCTTCACCTCGCTCTTCAAGGAGATCATATCCTCATTGAGCTCCGCGTACCAGCATCCGGGATCGCCGCCGCAGTTGCCCCAGAAAAGCCACGCCGAGCCGTCATCGTCGATGAAGACCGAAGGATCGATAAAGCCGCGACCTTCGACGAGCGGACCGCCAATCGCGTCCTTCCACGGGCCCTCCGGCTTATCCGCGACCGCAACGGCGATCGAATCGCCGCGCCGCTTCGATTTGTCCCCGCGCTGCGTCGCGACATACCAGTACCACCGGTCCCCGCGCTTGATCGCCTGCGAAGCCCACGCCATGTCGCCGCGCGCCCACGGGAAAACCTCGCGGCAATTGAGCACCGCGCCGAAATCCTCCCAGTTCCGCATATCCTTCGTCCGTGCGACCGACCAGTCGTACATCTTGTAGCCGCGCGCGTCGGCGTTGTCGTGGCCCATGAAGAGATAGAAATAATCCCCGTCGACGACGCCGGCCGGATCGGCGGTGAAGCGCGTCTTGATGATCGGGTTCGTTCCGTCCGAGGCGAGTTTCTCGCTCGGCTCGGCATAGCGGAGCGCGAAGTCGTCGAACGCCGCGGTGCCGCCCGCCTCCTTCGTCGCCCAGTTGAAAAGCCCGAAGCGATAGCCGGTGAAGTGCCCGATCGTGTAAGGAAGATACATCGCCTCGCCGAGCGCCGTGAAGTTGACGCCGTCGAGCGAATAATAGAAGCGTCCGAGATTCTCGCAGAGCGGCGCTCCGCGGTCGTATTTCCCGTCGACAAAGGAGAAGTCGCAGACCGCGCGGAGGTAGACGAAATCCTGCGCGATTTCGCGGCGGTTCACCTCGCGCGTCTTCAGGTTCTTGATCGGCCGCAGCGCGTGACTGTCGCGAACCCCGACGCCGTTATGGTCGAGAACGACCTCGAAGCCCTTCTCCGTGCGCTTCAGGGACAGCGCACCCCAGTGATGCTGGAATAAGGAAAGCCCCGCCTTGTCACCGACCTTCATCGCGCCTCCCTCGACCTTCACCGTCGCGACCGAAGTCGGACCGAACGTGCGCTGGGTAAGCTGGTTCTTGACGGTCAAGAGATCACCGTCCACCCGCGAGGTCGTGAGCTTGAGCTTCCCGTCCTCGAGCTTCCAGTTCGCATTGTCCGGATTGTGGTTCCACTGCCAGGTTAGGGAGAGTTGGTAGTTGGTAGTTGGTAGTTGGTAGTTGAAGTCATCGCTCGCGACACACCCCGGTATCTTCGCACTATGCACTAAGCACTCCGCACTCTGCACTACAACGGGCCAGTCGTTCTCCCACTTGACCGGGAGAATGTACGGCGCGCGGCCGACGCCGCCGCGGTCGCCGAAGAGAACCGCGACCCATTCGCCGTCCGGCTTCTCGATGAACGAACCCTGCGCGATGCCTTCGTTTTCGTAGGCGATATTCACCTCGTCGAACGGGCCTTCGAGATTCTTCGAGCGGTGGACATTCACAAGCCGGCAGCGGCCGCGCGGCCAGCAGATGTTAACGAGATAGTAGTATTCGCCGCGCTTGAAGACCTGGCTGCCCTCGCCGAGGCCGCCGCCGACATTACGGGTTATCGACTTGCAGACGAGCTTCGGCTCCTCTGGCTCGAGTCCGGAAAGATCGTCCTTGATCTTGTGGAGATAGCACTTCCCGTGATCGGAACCGTAGAAGTAGAATTTGCCGTTTTCTATCCAAAGAGAATGATCGTAGACGAGGCGGTCGGTATAGATGTGGCGCTCCCACGGGCCGCGGATGTCCTTCGCGCGGAAAAGGTACGTGTGCTTCGCGCGCTGGTTGAACGAGGTAATGTAGAAGTAGCCGTCCGCGTCGTTGTAGCGGATCGAGCTCGCCCAGGTTCCGTAAAGGTAGTCGTTCTTCCCGTTCTCGAGATTGTCCTCGTCGCGGTTCTCGATCGTGTCGTAGCAGTACGAGACGATCTTCCAGTCGACGAGATCATCCGACTCCATGATCGGAATCCCGGGATTGAAATGCATCGTCGTCGAGGTCATGTAGTATTTCCCGCCGTGCGCGAGCGGCGCGACGTCGGGGATGTCGGTCCAGACCGTCGGCTCAATCGCGCCGAAAGCGAGAGTGGAAGCGATAACCGCAATCACGGTCAGTATGTATTTATCTTTCATGATTGGCATTCTATCATACAGGCCGCGATTCAATCCATCCCCCAATCGGCAATCATCGTCTGCCTGGCGATTCCCGCAAGCGAACTAATGAGTTGAACTCATTAGTTCGCTTTCATTTGGCGCTGTGGCGGCGACGATACTCGGCCGCGGCCCAGGCGCGGGGATTCGCCTCGCCCTGCGAGCGGGCGTGGCGCTCGAGGTCGCGCATCTCCGCGCGCCAGTCGCCGAAATACGGATCGTACGGCGTCCCGTCCGCGTTCGCGTATTCGACCTCGTCCTTCGAGAAATCGTCCTTCGGCTTGGTTACGGTTCCCGGACCCGCATAACCGACGGTCGCGTGCTTCACCTCGGAAACGGGCTTAAAGTGCTTCACGATCTGCAATTTGTTCTTGAAAGCGTCACGGACCGCGGCCTTCGCGAAGAAATAAGCGCCGGTATCGCGAAGGTGACAGCCGTCGTGGCAGCCGTTCGGGAAAGCGAGATATTCCTTCGGCTCGATGAGCATATAAAGCTTGAACGCCTTGTCCGCGCCGAGCTTCTCGAAGCCGATTCGTCCGTATTCGTTCAAGTTGATGACCGGAACCTTCGCCTCCTCGCCCGCCTTAACGGTCGCCGCGACATACGGACCGATTCCAGCGGCGGACGCGCGAACGTGAGTAACGCCTTCCGCGTCCTTCGAAATGCCCGCCGAATGCGGAACCGAAGTCGCGAAAATTATCTCCGCTTTTTTCGCGCGGACATCCTCGGCGAACCCTTTAAGGATTTCGATGAACTGCTCGGGCGTCGAGTAACGGTCGGCCTTCGCGGGAACGCAGTCGTTGTGTCCGAAGGCGACGATCACCGAGTCGCCGGGCTTGAGCGCGTCGAGAATCGCCTGCCAGCGTCCTTCGGCCTTGAAACTGCGCGCGCTCCTGCCGCCGACCGCCCAGTTGTGAAGCTCGTCGGGATTCTTCATGAATTCCGCGAGGGCCTGTCCCCAGCCCCACTTCGGATACTGGTAGGCGGGGTAGTTGCACATCGTGGAGTCGCCGGCCATGTAGATGTCGGCCGAGGCGACCGAGGTGACGAGAAGCAAGCTCCCCGCAAGCACCAGATAATTTAACGATTTCATTTCACTCCTTAATCAGTGATCACCACCGTATTAAACGACTTCGCGGGAAGTTTCAGATTCACATATCTGCCGTCGAGCTTGACCGAAATCTCACGCGATTCCTTGTCGTGGAAGTTACCGGCGACGAGAACTTTCGAGCCATCGGGATTCAGATATACGACACCGTCGGTGTGGCTCTTGCCTACGAAACGGCCGATACGCTTCGCGCCGGGGGCGATGAACTGGGAATAGTGACGGACCGCATAGTACTCCGGCGTATAGCGGAAATTCCGCGCGCGCGAGCTGACGCGCACGAGCGCGTTCTGCTTCCAGCCCCACGCGGAGCGCCCCTGATCCTCGAGAACATAGTTCCAGTTGTACCACTCGATTGCGCCGTAACGGAGATTCTTCGAGATGAGCCAGAAGGTGTGCTCACCCTGGCGCCAGTCCATCTGTCCGTTGCCGCATTCCGCCTCGGAACAGATGAACGGCTTCTTGAACTCCGCACACAGCGACTCGGCGCAGTCGAGTCCCTCCCACTGGAAGCCGTATCCCTTCACCACTTCGGCCATCCCCCTCGCGCCGAAAATCTGCGCCATGTACGAGCGGCGGTTGGTGTTGAAGGTACCGAGCCAGAGTTCGACTTCGGGATGCGCCGCCTTCAGCGCGGGTGCGAGATATTCGACGTTAAAACGAATCGTCCCTTCGGCGGTCCACGGACATCCCGGATACGGCGTGTAGCTGTACGCTTCGTTCTGATACATCACGCGATCGATCTTCACCCCTTCCGCCGCGTAAAGGTCGATGAACTTCACGAACTGATCGGCGTAGCACTTCAAGTATTTCGGCTCTTGAATGAAGTAGTTCTGCGTCGCGAGCCGCCGCGGGAACGGACGCCCCCGCTGGCCCTGCAGCCACATCTCGTTCGGGTCGATCGCGTCCGACTCGCCGGAATAGAGGAGCGCGTCCTTCTCCTTCGGCTGGTTGTTGAACTTCGACGACACGACGGGATAATCCTTGTTGATCTTCATCCACGCGGGCGGCGACCACGGACTCACGAAGAAGGTCATCTTCGGCTCGCGCGCGAGCGCCCACTTCACGTACACGAGCGAATTCGTTTTGTCGTGTTCGATGTTGAAATACCTGTTCTCGAAGTCGCCGTCGACCTCGCTGCACGAATACCACGCGCGCGAATAGTCGTTCGCGTTCATGGTAAGCCGGCCCTTCGTGAACTTGAGTTCGCTCTTCGCTCCGAACGCCTTGTCGAGAATCTCGGTGCGATCCGTTTCGCTAAGCATCCGCAGAGCGTCGAGGTCGCGCTCGTTGAAGGTCGTGCCCCACGCCTGAAAGACAGGGCCGTCCTCGTTCGCTTCGCAGACGACCTCGCCCTTCGGAGCGTCAGTGACCTCCGACTCGCCCGCGCGCCAGAAATCGTTGTCGGTCGACGTAATCGCCGTCACCGCCGCCAGTATCATGATAATGTTCATGCGCCCATTATCGCAGATTTCCGAGCTCTCGCGCCATCACCCAATCGGCCACACGAGTCAACCAAGCGAACTAATGAGTTGAACTCATTAGTTCGCCCGTCAGGTCATTTAAGCGCGATGCCGTAGACCGCCGAGGCCGAGGCGGCGTCCACCGCAAGCTTCAAAACCGGCGCGCCCGCCGCGAGTTCGATTTCGCCGAGCGAGAATTTGCGGAGTTTCTCCGCCTTCGGGAGGCGGCGGACGAGCGGGCTCCCGCCGTCGGCGGAAAGCGAGAGCTCGCAGGTTCCGAGATTGCGGTAGATGATTTCAACCTTGTACTTCCGCGTCTCGGGAACCGTAAGCGTATACTCCGCCCATTCGCCTTTCCGGAGCGGGCCGAGACACCATCGCCCCTCGATCATCGTGATCGGCATCGCGGCGTCGGGACGATACTTCGACGGCTTCACCGCGGGACCCGGGCAACGCCAGGTCGTATGCTTCGCGTTCGTACCGGCCGTATGAAAATCGAAATCTACCGCCTTCACCGCACCCGGAACCGCGTGCGCGCCCGAAACACGCGCGCCGTCCCGCCAGGTTCCGGGGTCGCCGTGCTGATGCGAGGTGCGCGCTTTCGTAAGCGTTCCCCAGCCCTCGTACTCGTAATACCAGTTCGCGCCGAATCCCCAGCGCTCCACATCCTTCGCGTCCATCTGGCGCTTGATCGGCTCGAGCAGCCATTTGATCCGATCCTTCGGAACGCCCTTCCGGATGCCGTAATGGACGATCGCCGCGGTTTTCGGAGCTCCCGGTCCGCCGTCCGAGCCGCGGCCAGCGGGCGAGGGCTTGAGCGCGGTCCAGCGGTTGTTGCGCGTCCGCGTCTGAAGGAATAGCCCGTTCTCGAACGAGACCGCCGCCTCGTCGTTCGTGTAACCGCTCGGTTCCCAGTCACTCTGATTGTAGCGGAGAGTCCACTCGATTCCGGTGAGGATGCGGTCGTCGAGCGCGCCGTAGAGGTCGTCGCCCTGGTTCCAGAAAATCTCCGCGAGCGAGACCATCTGGAAAAGCCCGAAGGTCGCGTGCGGCTGGTCGCGGCAGGATTCCTCGGTCTGGCCGTTGCGGTAAATGTAGTGCTGAAGCTGGTCGCCGTAGCCCCAGTCGGGCTCCTGGCCGAGGACCGGGTGGTTCCGGCGCGTGATCATCGTCTCGCCGAAATCGGCGGGCCAGTCGGGCGACCACGCGCCGCCCGGCGCGTACGGCTCGTCGTCGGGGCGGTGGGGGAGACCCATCACATTGTTCCAGACGCGGTCGTACATCTTCCGGTCGTCGAGGTAGATCGCCATCGCGAGTACGCCATGCCAGGCCATGAGCCCCTGGTTCCCCCAGCGCATCACATCGCCGCCCTTGATGTGCGGATAGAAAACCTCGCGCAGCATCTTCCCGAATTTATCCTGCTCTTCCCGCGTCCATTCGGGATAGTCGCGCATCAGCTCCGCGGCCTCGATAAGGAGAAATATCTTCCCGTTGTCGAGGGGACCCGTCCCCGCCCAGCTCGTACCGGTATAATTCGAATTGTTGACGAGAAACTCCCGCGCATTTTTCGCGTAAGCTTCGTCGCCGGTAAGCTTCCAGAGGAGCGCGATATCGTGCGCGCTCCGGCCGTCGATTCCGACCGTCACGTTAAACCGCCCCTCGGGAATTTCGCCGCCTCGCGGTCGCGACCAGATTCCCGGATTCGAGAACCTGCTCGCCTTCAATTCCTCGAACGCCCGCTTCCACGGCTCGCGCCCGGCGGCCACCATCGCCTTCATCCGGTCGAGATCACCTTGCGTGTAGAAAATCCCCGGATGGACGAACGGAATACCATCGGAATTCCGCGGCGCCGGCGCGTCGGTTTTCACCTCCGCGGCAAAGGCGGCGGTGAACGCGAACGCAAGAAATATAGACCGAAATAAACTCATACCGCAATTCTATCACAAGACGGAAATCAAGACCATCACCCAAAAGCCTCAACCCGCTTTCAATTCGCTCCCCGCCCACAATTAATTCCAGTAGACGACATAGCGTTCATTGTGGATTGTCCAGAGCGGAGCGACGACGACACCGGATGGCGTCCTGAATACCGGCTCGTCCCAGTACGGCTCGGCCGGATGCGAGGCGTCGTCCCAGACTTTCTTGTGCGGCGGCGGCTTCGCGAGCCGCACCCAACCGTCGAACGGCTCGAGCGGGACGTGCTCGAGCTCCGACGGGACCTTGTAGTCGTGTTCGTAGTAATCGAGCGCCTTCACGTCTTCTGGCGCGAGATCCTTCGTCCCGAGCCGACCCGCGAGCAGAATCGGGCCGTAGAAAACGGCCTTGCGTTCGGGTCGATCCGGCGTCGCCTCCGTGCGAAGCGAGCACGGGAGCGCGATTTCTATCGCTTCGCCCGCGGCGACCTCGCGATACTCGTACGCCGACGGCGCGGACGTCGCCCAAAATGGACGGCGGATCGCGACGCGTCCACAGCCGGAGAGTACGCGGAGCTTCGCTTTCTCCGTGCGCGGGAAATCGGTTTCGAGGCGGAGCTTTAACTTGCCGTTATCGAATTCGGAGGGTATCCACTGGTTGACATAAACGGTTCCTCCCACATCTGAGTAGATGAGCCGCGAAACTTTCACCTGCGATTCCATCGCGCTCGCCTGACAGCACCAGAACGAATCGTTCGCGCGATTCTGGAGCTTGTATGCGCCGGTAAGCATCGGGAGAAAGTAGGTGACGCGGCCGCCGATCGGTTCGGGCTGCGCGAGGATGTGATTCCAGAGGGTCCTCTCCTGGTAGTCGGCGATCCAGGCGCGCGGCTCGGCCTCAAAGAGCTGCCGCGAAAGTTTAAGGAGGTTGTAGGTGCAGCAGGTCTCGCCGGTAAACCCGGTCAGATTCGCGCCCTGTTTGTCCGGACCTCGGAACGCTTCCTTCGTCGAAACGCATCCGGGCGCGTACATGTAGTGGTCGACGACGGTCTTGAAGAAGAACTCGGCGAGTGCGCGCGCTTCCCTGTCGCCGTGCATCTCGTACTTCCGCATTTCGGCAATCACCTTCGGGATGAAAGTATTAGCGTGCTTGCCGTTCAGTTTGTCTTCGCCGCGCTTCAGGCTCTCCATCACCTCGGGATGATAGAATACGTCCGCCGCTTTTTCATAGCGCGCATCGCCGGTGACGCGCGCGAGATTGCGGAGCGATTCGCCGATACCGCCGAACTCGCGCTTTCGCATCACCGCCGCCTCATCCGCGGAAAGCGCGAGCACCTTCCCGGCCGTCCAGTCGCCGAAACGCCGCGCGACCTCGAGCGCCTCGCCATTACCGCAAAGCTCGTACTGGTCGATCAGCCCCTGAAGAATCTTGTGCTCGACATACCACGGCGCCCAGACGCGCTCGCCGCGGATGATCCGGTCGATGTCGCTCTCGGGAAACGCGCCGATCCACCCGGTCCCGATCTTATCCTGGCACACCTTCAGCTCGTGAACGACTTCCCTCGCCCTTCTGAACAATTCCCCTTCTCTCTTATCTCTTATCTCTTCTCTCTTATCTCTTATCTCTTCCCTCTTATCTCTTATCTCTTCTCTCTTATCTCTTAACGCGGCTACGCCCGAGAGCCAGTGACCGAGGGTGTGACCACGCAGCTCCATCTCCGGCCGCTCCCAGCCGCCGAGGCGCTGCACCGTATTCGTATTCGCGAGGTCGTCGAGCCCGGCGGTGACGCGGAACATCCAGGTGAGGTTATCCCCGGAGAATGACTCCATAACCGCGCGTTCGCGCTTCAAGTTGTCGAGAAACGGCGACGGCAGCAGCGTCACCGCCGCGAGCATTACATTTACGAGCATCATCGCCCGCTATTATCCTATATCCGACTAATTGATTCCATCCCCGCTTAAGGGTATGCCGACGAGCTCGAAGACGGCAGAGTCGTAATTATTCCCGAGCGTAAACGCAAGACCCGAGTCCATTAGTTCGCGCCCGGACATCGTCCTATCCTCGTATCCGTGACGACGCTCGCCGCAGTCGATTTCACGGACGCGGTAATCGCGCTCCGGATCGAGCCCCTGAAGAGCGAGCGCGACGTCCGCCTTGTCCGCGTTCGCGTACCCGAGCGCGAAAAAGACCGCGCGGCTCCGGTCCTCGCTCACATACATCATCGCCGAAAACGGATTTTCGTACGGCGAGGCGAGGCGGTACTGGTCGCCGAGCTGGACGACCGGGCGGATGCGCTTGTAGTCCTCGACCGCCCGCTTCGCGAACGCGAGTTCCTCGGCGGAGAGGTTCTTCGGGTGAAGCTCGAAGCCGAGGCGCGCGGTCATCGCGACGTCGAAGCGGAACTTGAGCGGCACGGTGCGCTTCGTCTGATGGTTCGGCACCGCCGTCACGTGCGCGGCGATCGCCTTCGCGGGGTAGAAAATCGACTCGCCCCACTGAATGAAGACACGGTTCACGGCGTCGGAATTGTCGGAGCCCCAGACCTCGTCGGCGTAGCGGAGGAAGCCGAAATCGACATGACCGCCGCCGGCGGCGCAGGCCTGGAAGCGGACGCGCGGATACTTCGCCTCGAGCCGCGCGAGGAGATCGTAGACCCCCTTCGTGTAATCGAACCACAGATTCGACTGGTGTTCGCGGTCGAGATAGGTCGAGCCGGGGTTCGAAATATGCTGGTTGCAGTCCCACTTCACATATCCGAGGTTCCCGATCGACCCGAAGACCGCGTCGAGCTGGCCGTAGATATTCTCGCGGACGGCAGGATTCGTAAAGTCGAGCACCGTCTGGGTCCTGCCGCGTCCGAGAATCAGGTCGCGCTTCGGCTCGCGGAGGAGCCAGTCCGGGTGCGCCTCCGCGAGATGACTCGCGGTATTCACCATCTCCGGCTCGACCCAGAGGCCGAAGCCGAGGCCGCGTTCCGCCGCCGCCTTCCCGAGCGCGTCGAGCCCGTGCGGCAGCTTCTCAGGATTGACCGTCCAGTCGCCGAGGCCGACGCGGTCGCGGTTCCGGTTGTCGCGCGCGTATTTCCCCAACCCGAACCAGCCGTCGTCGAGGACGAACATCTCCCCGCCCATCTCCCTGACGCCGTCCATCATGTCGAGGAGCGTCGCTTCGGTAAACGAGAAATAGCTTCCCTCCCAGCTGTTGAGGAGTATCGGCGCGAGGTCGCCGCCGTGCGGCATCAGGTGCGCACGCGCCCAGCGGTGGAAGCTCCGCGACACCGGACCGATGCCGTTCGATGAATACGCGAGAATCGCCTTCGGAAGCTCGATCTTCCGCCCCGCGTCGAGAACATAGGGCCCGCTCGTGTTATCGACGCCCGCGAACACTTCGAGCCCGCCGCGGTAGACGCTGTGAACGCGGCGCGAAGTGGTCCCTGTCCACTCGAGCGCGACCCCGAGGACCTCGCCCTCAGTCTCGGTCGCGCCGCCGCGCGGGAAAACGAGCATCCCCGCGTTCGACTCCCACGCGTCGCGCGTCCCCGCGAGCGATTCGAGCGCGAGGGTCTGTCCCTCGCCGATCTTCGCGGTGCGGACGTTCGCCTCGCTCGCCCACGCGCCGGTAAGCGAAAGTACGCCCGCCTCGCCGGAGCGCCGCGCAAGCGTCGTCGCGAAGGAGTCCATCGTGACGAGCCGCACCGCGCCTTCCTCGCGATTCTCGAGCTCGACCCATGTCTCGACTGCGCCGCAGTCCTTCCACTCGCGGATATGTCGCGCCACGAGGAAATCGTACGCCTCGTCCCGGAGCGAGATAACGGTATGCTCCGCGTCCGGCTCGGCGATCGTTTCGCGCGCGGTCTCCTTGAGCCGCAGCGTGACCGAACCGTCAGCGTGGATGACCTTGAGCCCGCCGTGGCGGACGAATCCCTCTCCGTTTCCCTTTCCGGGAATCGGCTCGCCAAACGCAAGATAATCGCCCTTCGCGATATCCGCGGCCTCGTTCGCAAAAAGCGGCGTCGCAATGATCGCCGCAATGAACATCGCCAATTCAAGTTTCTTCATATGGGTATATTACCAAACCTTCCCCATATTTCATATCCCCGGAACACGGTCCGGTCCATTGCTGTATTTCTGCTCCACATCCCCAAAGAATGAGCCGCACATTGGCTTTCTTGGAGACGCCGTTCATGAAACTCGCGTTCGAAAAGTCGCCGCGGATCGAGACGGCGAGATCGCCGCCGAAGCGGAGCTTCCGGAACTCCTCCGAACCGAGGCCCTGGACGAGATCGAACTTGACGGTCGAGGTCGTACCGTCGAGACTGTTCGTAATGATCGCGGGAGCGTCCGCGGTCGACGACGGACTCAGCGCGCCGGTGACGGTGAGGTTGTGTCCGTAAAGATCGATGACCACGCCCGAGGCGACGACGAGCTGGTCGCAGGTAAGGTCCTCGGTGAGCGTGAGCGTATCCGTGACTTCGGTCTGGTCGTCCCAGGTCCAGTCGTAGACGGTGATCGTCGGATCTGAGATTTAGAACGGGCCGTGGGAAATGGGATTAGACGGGATTAGGCGGGATAGG
>R26__coassemble_106_pt1 | contig 55049 bp, 47 predicted proteins | sample R26__metabat2_high_PE_025 | metagenome-assembled genome bin R26 | reverse complement strand
TCGGCCTCTCAGGCCGTCAAACGCATAGTCTCATGCGTTGGGAAAGTTGTAATAACTATTCCTGGGAAGAATGGCAGGAGCATTACCGCAAGATGCAACAGGCGCAGACTAAGAAGTCTGAATCGCAAAAGATGAATAAAGACAATTTCAAAGGTCATCCGGCAAAGAATGACAGTGGTGTTAAGCCGACAAAACGGGAAAAGCAAGCAAATAAGTGAGATGAAAAGGAGATGTGATATGAAAAATAAGATGAAATTCTTGATTGGCGTATTTATGGCGATACTGATATTCGGTATTGCCGGCTGCGGTGGTTCATCGCCGGAAGATGTCGCCGATACTTATCTTGAATGTTTTGAGGACGCCGATTTCGATACGATGCGGCAGATGTCGACCGGCGCGATGATTCAGTGGATAGACAAGGCGGAGAGGAAGTACGGGCAAATAGCCAGTCTCCTAGGGGAGAAGAAAATGAAGAAATTCAAGGATGCATATGACGACCTGAAGCTGGAAATCGGTGATCCGGTCGCAGACGGCGAGAAGATGACGGTCCCAGTGAAGATCAATGGTCAGAGTACTCCAATGACCTTGATAAGGATGGGTGATAAATGGCGCGTCGAGAAATTCGATTTCCCGGTTATCTGATACGAAAAGAAAACGAGGAGACAATTATGAAAACAACATTAAGAAATGCAGTGACCTTTATCGTCGTGATTGGTACGCTGATGGCATGCCGTGCAACGGCGGCAAACGATGAAGAGAACGAAGATAAAAGAAATCCTGAGGTCGCAGTGGTGACGGTGACCGGCAAGGGCGAGAATCAGCAGTCGGCGAAACTTGCAGCATATCGGGCGGCGGTCGAGAAGGCGGTCGGAATCTACGTTGATTCAGAGTCGATGACGGAGAATTACGAGATGGTCAAGGATCGTGTGAACTCCATCAGTAATGCTGACATTAAAGACTATGAAACGATCAAGGAAAGTAAATCTGAAGACGGCCTTTTCACGATCACGATAAAAGCACGAGTTGAGAAGAAAGCGATCACTCCGAAATTCGCCGATGTATTTCCGGAAGTATTTTTCGATGTCGGCGGTTCTGTCTCGGGTATTCATGGGCATAGAATTACTGATAATATTCGTAAGCAAGATGCGGCCGCACTGATGACCGCTGCAATTGGCGGTATCGATCGAATGCGAAATTGGACGCGACTCTCGGTAGTCAAGGGTAAGGAAATAAGCGAGGTAAGGGAATTTCCTCAATACAGCTCGGAAAATTCAAAGATCGCTTCCGTTCCAGGGAAGGGGTTGTACGCGGTTCGATATTCCATTGTGATTGATCGCAAGGCGTATTTCGATGGATTCCTGCCTCATTTCAAGGAGGTGCTGGACAAAATTCACGAGGGAGAAATGGAAGAAGATTGCGCCTTGACCATTGCGCCATATAATGAAGATTCACAACGAATGATACGTGACACGGATACCGGGCGAAGCATTGTTATGACCAGAATTGGAGCACATAGGATAAGAGAAGAAATCGATCTGGCACCTTTTGGTCGCGAAGATGTAGGATTTACATATTTTGTCGAGCCTTTTCTGCTCGATGGCATTCCTGAAGCTTTCGCAAAAAACCATGGTTCTGGCTGCTTTGATAATCCGGCCATGTTTGATGTAGTTCCTGAAATCCTTGAGGAAAGAAATTTGAATTTCTGGTTGCTTGATAAAATGAACAAGACGAAATCATCGGTTCGTTGCAGCGCCTACAAACTGCCGCAAGAATCTCTGGCGGTTTATTGGAAGGCGCTTTATGGAGATCTTGATTCGAGTTACTCGCATAAAGAAAGTCATGTATTGAATGTGAATGTGGAAGCTAAAGTTGAGGTATCGCTCTTGGATAGCAAGGGTGAGGAAATCGCAGCCAAAATAGATGTCGTTCCTACCACATTACTCACATGCGGCAACGAGCTGGCAGAGCAAAAGAGTCGAGGACTTGGTGATCAAGATTGGCATGCCGCTAACCGTTTTGAATCGTTCTTTGTTCGACCGTTGTTCAGTTGTGACATTGGAGGCCATCTTCAGATTTATTCTACAGAGATTCAGCGCGATGTCTATTTCCCGCTGACCGATGATCAACTCGGAGCGGTCAAGACGGTCAAGGTTCGTTATCTCGGCGGGAAGAAGAAACGGAAATAATCGATTTTGTCGATGATAGTTCTCAACTCTAAACTAAAAAGGAAAACAAGATGAAACTGAAAACAATGATGATGCTCGCTCTCGCCGCCGGTGCGATGGGCTATGTGCAAGCGGACGAAATCGCCGATCTGATGGCGGCAATGAACGCCGAGATCGCCCAGGTCAAAGAAGAAACCAAGACCGAGGTGACGAAAGAAACCGCCACTGCGGTTGTTGCGACGGTAAAGGAAGCTGCAACCGCTGCCGACGCCGGCAGCGATGCGATCGTCGCGGTGCAGGAGATGCCGAAGGCCGCCGAGGCCGAGCCGAAGGTCTCGTCCTCGTTCGATGCCTCGGACAAGGTCGCCGAACGCACCGCCGAAGCGCTTAAGATTAACAAGAATGAAATCGGCAACTTCAACCACAAGACCGGGCGCATCGTCGTGATCGGTGAAGCAACGATGGCGATGGATGTCAAGAATGACAAGAAAGGCGAGTGGGCAATCAAGCGCACGATGCTCGCAAAGTCCGCGTTGCTGAATGCAAAGTTGAAGATGGCGACCGCGCTTAGCGTGGAGTTGACGGCGGAAGAACAGCAGCATATGTTTAACCTGCCTGCGACTTCAAATTCTACGGAGAAGGCGGTTATAAAGACTTCATCGGCAATTCAATTCGCGAGTTCACATCCGATTATGGGCGCCACCGCGCTCTGTCAGGAAGAGAGCTTGATTGCGGGTACCTATAAAATCGCGATATCCGTCGTGTGGAGTGATGCGCTTCAGAAATCAGCTGTCGCCACGATGTGCGGAACACCCGGGTTCAAAGAAGCCAAGAAGGGTAAGAAGTCGCTCGGCGAGTGGGTTGAGTTTCAGGAAAACCCTTATCTTCTGATCGGGCCGCGTCAGTACCTCGACAAGGACGGCATCCGCCACTTCCTCGGCATCTCCGCATTTCCCGTTGGAAAGAACACGGTGCTTGCTGAGCAGAACAAGCGCAAGGCGCAGATGGATGCTATCGCCACGGCCGCGTTCAGTTGTCTTTCTGACGTCGAAACCGCAGAAGCCATGAACAATGTCATGAATCAGTATTCCGATCCTAACGATCTGGATGCGATTCCTACATCCGATGTCGAGAGCACGATCAATTCGAAGGTGACGCAGAAGATTCAGGGCCAGGCCATCAATGGCGTCGGCATGGTATTCCAGAAAGAGATCGAGCACCCGCTCTTCCCCGGCGGTCGGCTTTATGTCTATTGCGCGGAGCTGAATGCCGAAGGTGTAGCCAAGGCGCGGGAACTCGGCAAGCAGGCGTATCTGCAGCGGGCCAAGGTCGCCTACGAGAACGAGCGTTTCAAAGCGATCAAGGCGAAGTACGCCGCGCAGATCGAGCAGGCGAAACGCGACGGCAAGGCGGCCGGACAGCATGAGAAGATTGAAAAGTACAAAACCGATGATGCAGCGCGCGCGAAGGCGCGGCTTGAGAAGCTGAAAGAAATTGCCGCCGAGTCAAAGCGCAACAAAGCCGCGGCCAAGGAGAAACTCGATCAGGTTCGCGCAGAAATGGAAGCCGCCGGCGTCTATGAGAAATACAAAGAGTTCGTGGAAGCCATTGACGGCATGTGCAGCGGCGATACGCTCGATCCCGATGACACGAATGTCGATTAAGGAGAATTGAGAATGAAACTTGCGCGGATATTTTCGCTGTCGTTATTTGCCGTCATTCTGGCTGGCTGCGTCAGCGCGGATGTGGCTGTCTGCGGCGATGTATCCGTGCAGGCCGGTGCTTGCGTCGCCGTCGGGGAACCGGCGGCGGCCAAGCCCGAGGATTTCTTTGTCCGCCGTTCGCTGCTGTGCCGTCAGGCGTTCACCGAGGCGTTGACGAATCTGGCCGCGGTGACGGGTCGGGATGCGAGCGCTTTGCGCGGGGCGACGATTGACGGCATTGATGAGCGGTTGACGAACGGGGTCTATGCGCTGAAGTTGAATGTCGTCTGGTCGCCGGAGCGGGAGACGGCGGCGGGGGCCTGGTTGTCCAAGGATGCCGCCGCGGGCAAAAGGGCATCGCTGAATCAAGCCAGATTGGAAAAGGTAGCCGGAATAACCGAGTGGATCGGTCCGAAACAGATTGTGGATGAAAAAGGGGGAATACATTTCCTCGGTTTTTCCGCGATGGCGGTGGGGAGCAATGCCATGCGGTCGCGGATGAACATTCAGCGTGCCACGATTGAAGCGCGGGGCATGGCGGCGCGGCCGTTCCTGGGGAAAGACGACAAGATCAAAGACGCGAAATGCCGGTTCCGGCGGATCTACGAAAGCAGGACAAAGCATCCGCTGTGTCCGGAAGTGGAGATGTATGTCTGCGGCTTTGAACTGGAATCGATAGAACTGCCGCCGCAGACAAAAGCGGAGGTGGGAACAATTGTTTCGAAGAAGGAGAAGTCCGATGAGACTCATAAATAAGCTCGTGGTGGCGCTGGCGACGTCGGCATTGATGTTCACGGCGGCCGGCGAGAATGCGATTGAATATGTCGAGCGCAACACGGCGGAGCTTCTGAAGATGAAGCTCGATCGCGTTGGCGAGTGGGATCATGAAAAAGGAAGGATAGCGGTTGTCGGCTTTGCCGCGCTTGAGAACAAGAAGCCGGAGGAAATCATTGCCCGGAGGCCGGAACTCGCGGAAGCCGCGATAATGAACGCGAAGATGAAACTCGCGGAGAAACTCGGGTTCTCGTTGAGTGCGGAGGAGAAGCAGCATCTCTGGGGAGAGTCGAGCGCGGAAAAGGAGACGGCGGGGATTACGACTTCGTCGAAAATCCGGTTTCTCGCGAAGCATCGCATTTACGGCGCAACGGTTCTTCTGCAGAGCGAGAGTCTTCATGAGGGGGAGTACCTGATGGCGGTGTCGCTCGTGTGGAGTCTCGGGTTGCAGCGCTCGGCGGTCGCCACGATGAGCGGCAGCGGCAAGGCGGCGAAATCGAAGCCGGGGAAGTATTCGCTGGAGGAATGGGTGGAGAAGCGCCTCAATCCGGTGTGCGTGGTCGGGCCGCGGCAGTACGTCGACAACCAGGGCAAGCGGCATTTTATCGGGATCGTGTCGATGCCGTACGATAAGAAAGATCCGCCGGCGAAGCGGCTGATGCTGGAGCGCATGCTCAAGGTGAAAGGGGCGTCGATGGTGGCCTGGTCGCTGCGGTCGGATGTGGAGACCTCGGCGGCCGCGATGACGATGCTCAAGCAGGAGTCGATCGACGGCAAGGAAACCTCGGAAGTTTCGAGCGAGTTGGTGGAGCAGATCAATCAGCGCTTCCGCGGGGCTTTGCCGCCGGTCGCCGACCTTTTTGATGAAGGGTGCATTTATCGCGAGCATCCGATGTTCCCCGGCTCGATGATGGCGGTCTACGCCTGCGAGCTTGACGGGGAATTCATGGAGTATCAGAGAAAGTGACGAAACCGTCACGCAGGGGCAAGCGCAAATAAAGGATTCCGACGCAGTGCATGCCCCCATGCCCGTGGCTGCTGCGCCGGCTGCAGCGCAATGGCGTTTTCCCAGACGGGAACCCTGACCGAGACGACTTTTTGTCTCCGCCAGCTTGTGCAGGAGGCGAAAAGTCGGTTCGCTGTTTTCGCAGTGACGAATGCCGGATCCCTGATACATGCATACGCTTTTCAGTCGATTTTGAATGGCTTAGCCGGCAATTGGCGCGTCCCGTCCGCTGGATTCTAAAGTATAACTATACATTACATTGTAAAGTATAGTTATATTTTAGAATCGACCTGGAGAAGCAATGGTCGATGCGCCGACAGGGATGATCATCAAAAGGCGCCATGGCAAGTGATTTATTTCGCCGTATAACGAAATAAATCGCTTGCCATTGATATTAAATCCGAAAAATGCTATAATGTTTCGCGTTAAAGCAAAGGAGCATCAGATGATTGGCAGAATGGAAGAGCTCAGATCGCTGGATCATGATCTTGAGGCCTGTGAATCGCAGTTCGTTGCGGTTTACGGGCGACGGAGAATCGGCAAGACGTATCTCGTGCGGGAGAAATTCTACGATCAGTTCGCTTTCTATCATACCGGCGTTCGAAACGGATCGATGCGGGAACAGCTCGCCGCGTTCCGGGTGTCGCTGAAAGGCGCCGGAATGAAAGACTGTCCGCGGTTGACATCATGGCTCGAGGCCTTCAGCGCGCTCTATCGGCATATCAAAAGCCTGCCCGAAGGGCGCAAGGTGATTTTCATCGATGAACTGCCCTGGATGGATACGCCGAGATCGAACCTCGTCTCCGCATTGGAATATCATTGGAACAATCAACTCTCGCTTCGCAAGGATGTCTTCCTCATTGTCTGCGGCTCGGCTTCCTCGTGGATCATCGAAAACATCGTTCACAATATCGGCGGACTTTACAACCGGCTGACCGACCGGATATGGCTGCGCCCGTTCCGGCTTTCGGAATGCGAACGCTATGCGGTCTCGCGCGGTTTGAACCTGTCGCGGCAGGAAATCTGCGAAGCCTATATGATTTTCGGCGGGGTGCCTTACTACTGGAGTCTCTTGCGGGCGGAGCTCGGCTTTCGCCAGAACATCGACGTTCTCTGCTTCACCGAACACGGCAAGCTGCGGGACGAGTTCCAGTATCTGTATGCTTCGCTGTTCCGCGATGCGACCAACCACCTGAAGGTGGTGGACGTGCTCTCGACGCGGAAGAGCGGCATCCGGCGCGAGGAAATCTACGCCTCTAGCGGTATCGCGAGCCGATCCACGCTCAAGAAAATCCTGGATGATCTCGTGCGCTGCGATTTCGTGCGTCAGTATGCGGCGAGAGGCAAGCGCAACCGGGACGCATTCTTTCAGCTGACCGATAACTTCACGATCTTCCACAATTCGTTTCTCAAAGACGTGGCTCCGCATGATCCGCATTTCTGGACGGACAGGTCGGGCGGGCCGCAAATCAATGTCTGGAACGGGCTTTCTTTCGAGCGGGTGTGCCTTTTGCATCTCGAGGAGATACGTCACGCGCTCGGCATTTCCGGAGAGATCACGAACGCCTATTCCTGGCGCTCCGCAACGTCCGAAGAAGGCGTGCGCGGCGCACAGATCGATCTGGTGATCGAACGGGCGGACAGGGTCATCAATCTCTGCGAGATGAAATATTGCGATGGCGAATACGAACTTGACAAAGACGAGTGCGAGCGTTTGCGCGCGCGCCGTAACGCTTTTATAAAAGAAACGGGCACGCGATATGCCTGCCGCCTGACCCTGGTGACGCCGTTCGGGCTGAAGCGCAACATTCACAGCGGCATAATCGACAATGTCATAACCCTCGAAGACCTGTTTCGCGAGTGACATGGTTCAGGACGGGGATATTGAATATCTGCCGATTTATATGGCGCCTTGTCTGGTTGAAGAATAGAATGGTAAGGGAACCGGTGTCGGATTGGTTCGCGGGGTGGCGGGAGGAAGCTAGCACCAAAGCCCCTTATTCACGGGTCGCAACCGGACTCGGCGCGATCGTGCAGCAGATCATCGAAGTGAACGAGATGTCGGATTGCTGCTGTCCACAAGCGCTATCTCGAGGAGCGGAAGAAATACGAGGCGTATTCGCTTCTTGAGGAAACGAAATTCCGCCGCCCGTTACGCGGAATTTTTGGTATAATATCTTTTACTCCCGTGAAGGGGGTTCAGGTTCGGGCGTACCATCAAACGCCTTCACGAAGTACAGGAATATAAAGATGGCGGAAGAAAAGAAGTCGGCGGCCGCGGTGGCCGGGTCGATTTTCGGAACTATTGCAGTCGGCGCGGCGGCGTTCGCGGCCGGCTTCATCGTGAAGGGCTGGATGCCTCAGGGCGAGGACGAAGCGGCCGCCGCCGCGAAGGCGAAGATGGCGGCGATGGCGAACGCCCCGCAGTCGGTCGGCGTCACCAACGTCGAGATGCGCGTCTACAACCTCCCCGAGAAGTTCGTCGCCCACGCCGAGCCGATGCAGGAGGTCGACCTCCTCCCGCAGGTCGACGGGTACGTGAAGGAGATCTGCTTCAAGGAAGGCGACGTCGTCAAGGCCGGCCAGGTTCTCTACATCCTCGACGACGAGCGCTACCAGGCGGTCGTCGGCCAGCGCAAGGCCGACCTCGCCGCCGCCCAGGCCGAGAAGGACCGCGCCGACCGCCAGTACGACCGCATGCTCAAGGCCGACCAGCGCGGTATCACCCAGCTCGAGCGCGACAACGCCGAGGCCGCCGCGCTCTCCGCGGCGGCGGCGGTGAAGCAGGCCGAGGCGAACCTCGTCGTCGCCGAGTACGACTGCAAGAAGGCGAAGGTGATCGCCCCGATCGACGGCCAGATCGGCAAGACCGTCGCCCACCTCGGCGATTACGTCGCCCCCTCGAAGGGCGCGCTCGCGCGGATCGTCCAGATCGACCCGATGCGCGTCTCCTTCCCGCTTACCGACCGCCAGTATCTCGCGTGGCGTCTCGCGCAGAAGGCCGATCCGACCGGCAAGACGGTCGACCGCCGCGCGCGCATCGTCCTCCCGAACGGCGAGAACTACGGCATCGACGGCGAGTTCGACTTCGACGACAACACGATGAACGCCGAGACGGCGACGATCCAGATGCGCATGCGCTTCGCGAACCCCGACCGCCTGCTCGTCCCGAATACGTACGTGACGCTCCTCACCGACTCGAAGGAGCCGCCGAAGTATCCCTCCGTCCCGCAGACCGCGATCTTCGACATCGCCGACGGCCTCGTCGCCGTCTGGGTCATCGACGCGAACTCGATCGTCCACGCGCGCACCGTCGAGACGCTCGAGATGTTCGAGGGCTGGGTCCCCGTCCTCAAGGGCCTCAAGGAGGGCGACGAGGTCGTGACGGCCGGCGCCGCGAAGCTCCACGAGGGCTCGACGGTCGTCCGCGTCGCGCCGACCGCGAACGACGAGAACGACCCGAACCACAAGGAGTTCGAGGAGCGTCAGGCCGACGAGGTCAAGGCCCGCGAGCAGCAGGCGCAGGCGAAGTAAGGAGGGCCTGAGAAGTGAAAATTTCGATCCGCGAATCCATCGCGCAGATCAAGACGTTCTCGAAGATCTTCGTCGAGCGTCCGCGATTTGCGATGGTCATCGCCATCGTGCTCGTGATCGCGGGCGTGGTGTCGATGTTCAACCTTCCGATCACCCAGTACCCGCGCATCACGCCGCCGGAAATCAAGGTCACCTACAACTATCCGGGCGCGAACGCGCGCGAGGTGATGAACACAATCGCGACGCCGATCGAGGACGAGATCAACGGCGTCGACGACATGATCTACATGAACTCGGAGTCCGCCGACGACGGCAGCTACGGGCTCACGGTGTCCTTCGAGGTCGAATCTGACCGCGACATGGACATGGTCAAGGTCCAGAACCGTCTCGCGCTCGCGGAGCCGAAGCTCCCGACCGAGGCGCAGCAGCTCGGCGGCCGCGTCCGCGCGCAGTCGTCCGACATGCTCGGCTTCATCGCGTTCCGCTCGAAGACCGGGAAGATCAACCGAATGCAGATTTCGGACTACGTCTACAACAACGTCCAGCAGGTACTTTTGCGTATCCCGGGCGTCGGCGAGGCGACGGTCTACGGGCCTAAGCTCTCCGTCCGCGTGTGGATGGACCCCGACCGCATGGCCGCGCAGAAGATGAACTCCGAGGAGGTCATCCAGGCGATCTCGAAGCAGAACGTCCAGGCGTCGCTCGGCGTCATCGGCTCCGCCCCGATCGAGAAGTACGGCGCGTTCACCTTCCCGGTCCTCGGCAAGGGCCGTCTGATGACCGCCGAGGAGTTCGGCGACATCATCGTCCGCCGCGACAGTGAGGGCGGCATGGTCAAGCTCTCCGACGTCGCGCGCGTCGAGATCGGCGAGCAGAACTACACGTTCGACGGCCAGCTCGACGGCAAGGTCGCGGTCTCCGTCGGCCTCAACCAGAAGCCGGGCGCGAACGCGATCGAGGCGATGAACGAAGTGATCGCGACGATGCACGAGCTCGAGAAGAACTTCCCCGAAGACCTCGACTGGGTCATCCCGTACGACGCGACCGAATACGTCCGCATGTGCATCAAGGAAATCGGCGAGACGCTCTTCATCACCTTCGCGCTCGTCGTTCTCGTCTGCTACCTCTTCCTCCAGGACTGGAAGGCGACGCTCGTACCGTGCCTCACGATCCCAGTCTCGCTCGCCGCGACGTTCATCGTCATGCAGGTCCTCGGCTACTCGATCAACATCCTCTCGCTCTTCGGCCTCGTCCTCGCGATCGGCGTCGTCGTCGACGACTGCATCGTCGTCGTCGAGCGCGTCCAGTACCTGATCGAGACGCGCGGTCTCAACTCGAAGGAGGCGACGATCCAGGCGATGAGCGACGTAACCTCGGCCGTTATCGCGACGACGCTCGTCCTTCTCGGCATCTTCGTCCCGGTCGGCTTCATGTCGGGCATCGTCGGGCGAATCTACCAGCAGTTCTCGGTCACGCTCTCCGCGGCCGTCTGCTTCTCGACCGTGTGCGCGCTTACGCTCGCGCCGGCCCTCTGCTCGATCTTCCTCGGGAGCTCGAGCCCGCACAAGCACGGGCCGCTCCACTGGTTCAATATCGGTATCGAGAAGGTGAAAGGGCTCTTCGTCACGCTCGCGAAATTCATCGCGCGCCGGTTGATGCTCTCCTTCCTCCTCCTCGCGCTCACGATCATGCTCTTCCTCGACTTCTTCTTCTCTGCGAAGACCTCGTTCCTCCCCGACGAGGACCAGGGCGTCGTCTTCGCGTCGATGGAGATGCCGGAAGGCTCGACGATGTCGCGTACGCGCGACGTCGCCCTCCGCGCGACCGAGTACCTGAAGGAGGTCTTCCCCGAAGTCGAGTCGATCCTCTCGGTCGAAGGTATTTCGATGACGGGCGGCCGCGGCGAATCCCAGGCGATGCTGATCATCGAACTCACCGACTGGGGCGTCCGCAAGGGCTACATCGACGCGAAGACCGGTAAGGTCATCAACCAGCACGCCGTCTCGGGCATGGTGCCGCGGATCCAGCAGGCGCTCGCCGCGATTCCCGAGCCCTCGTGGCGCGTCTTCGTCCCGCCGGCGATTCCTGGCCTCGGCACCAACTCCGGCGTCGACCTCCGCGTCCAGTCGCGCGAATCGAACGACCCCGAGCTCCTCTTCGCGATCCAGAACCAGGTCCTCGCGAAGCTGAACGCGCGCCAGGACAAGGTCATGATGGCGTTCTCGGGCTTCACCTCGAAGACGCCCCACCTCCGCTTCCACATGGACCGCACGAAGGCGGAGATGTACCACGTCCCGGTCGCGACCGCGTACACGACACTGCAGAACTACCTCGGTTCGCGCTACGTCAATGACGTCAACCTCGGAACGCAGGTGAACCGCGTGACCGTCCGCTCCGACTGGAAGGGCCGCGACACGCCCGAGGCGCTCGGTCGGCTTTACGTCCGCAGCGACACCGGCAACATGGTCCCGATGGACGCGCTCGGCACGCTCACCCGTGAAACGGGCCCGCGCATCATGCAGCGCTTCAACATGTTCCCCGCCTCGAACATCACGATCATGCCCCAGACCGGCGTCGCGACGGGCGAAGTGATCGCGCTCGCGCAGCAGATTCTGAAAGAGACTCTCCCGAAGGGCTTCGGCTACGAGTGGGGCGGGATCACCTTCCAGGAACAGCGCAACGCGGGTTCGGCCCTGCCGCTCTTCGGCATGGCGTTCCTCTTCGGCTACCTCTTCCTCGTCGCCCAGTACGAGTCGTGGACGATTCCGCTCCCCGTGATGCTCTCGATCTTCGTCGCCGTCTTCGGCGCGCTCTTCGGGCTCAAGTTCTATGGCATCCTCACGACCGGCGCGCCGTATTCGCTTTCGGTCTACGCCCAGCTCGGCCTCGTCCTCCTTGTCGGCCTCGCCTCGAAGAACGCGATTCTGATCGTCGAGTTCGCGAAGGACAAGCGCGAGAACGAGGGCTACTCGATCGTCGACGCGGCGGGCATCGCGGCGGGCGAGCGACTCCGCGCCTTGCTGATGACGGCCCTCACGACGCTCCTCGGCGCGCTCCCGATGGTCATCGCGACCGGCGCGGGCGCGGCTTCGCGCAACGCGATCGGCGTCACCGAGTTCTTCGGCATGGCGTTCTCGGTCTGCTTCGGCGTGATGCTCGTTCCGGGCCTCTACTCGCTCTTCCAGACCTGGCGCGAGAGAGTGAAACGCTCGTTCGACTATGTCTCGACGATGAAGTTCCGTCGGAAGCAGTTGAAAGAGAGACATGAAGCATGAAGCATGAAGCATGAAGCATGAAACATGAAGCGTGAAAGAGGTATGATATGAAGAAATTTTTGATTGGGGTCGCGGGTGTGGCGGTCGCGGGGTGCTCGTGGCTGCCGTCGGTCGGGCCGGATTACAAACGGCCCGAGATCGAGGTCGCGGAGTTCGCGCTCCCCGACGCCGGAATGCCCACGACGAACAAGACCGAGATCGGCGAGTGGAAGTCGGCCGAGGGCGAGAGCGACTACCGCGTCAACATCACGACGAACGAGGTTCAGGCCTGGTGGACGCGCTTCGAGGACCCCGTCCTCGACTCGCTCGTCGCCGACGCCGTCACGAACAACCTCTCGTTCCTGATGGCGCAGGAGCGCCTCACCGCCGCGCGCTGGCGCTTACTTGGGAGCTACGCCGCGAACATGCCGCAGGTCAACCTCTCGGCGTCCGCGAACCGCACCGAATACGGCAAGAACACCCCGACGATGTGGGGTACCGGGCAGAAGCTCCACCGTGACGTCTTCGCGGGCGGCTTCGACGCGACGTGGGAGATCGACATCTTCGGCGGCAACCGCCGCGCGACCGAGGCCGCGTGGGCCGAGGCCGAAGCCGCGGGCTGGGGCGTCGCCGACGTCTGGGTCTCGCTCACGGCCGAGGTCGGACGCGAGTACATCGCGCTCAGGACCTGCCAGGAGCGTATCGACGTCGCGCGCACGAACCTCGTCCTTCAGACCGAGACCTACGACATTCTGAAGTCGCGCCTTGATTCCGGTATCGGCGACGAACTCGCCGTCAACCAGTCGAAGTACATCGTCGACCAGACGCTCGCCGCGATCCCGCCGATGCTCGCCGAGGAGGAGAAGCTCAAGAACGCGCTCGCGATTCTGACGGGCCGGCTCCCCGGCTCGCTCGAGGAGGCGCTCGCGGAGATTCCCGACCGCGACTGGCTCGTCGAGCCGCAGAAGCTCGCGACGGTTCCGCTCGACATGATCCGCGCGCGTCCCGATGTCCGCGTCGCCGAGCGCGAGCTCGCCGCCCAGACGGCCTACGTCGGCGTCGCCGAGGCCCAGTGGTACCCGCGCCTCTTCATCAACGGCTCGATCGGGCTCAACTCGATCCACCCGCAGAAGTTCTTCAAGAGCGACGCGCTCACCGGCTCGATCGGTCCCGCGATCAGCTGGCCGATCTTCCAGGGCGGCAACGTCTACGCGAACATCAAGGCCGAAGAGGCGAAGATGAACGAGAAGATCCTCAACTACGAGGAGACGATCCAGAAGGCCTACGGCGAAGTCCGCGACGCCTACGCCGACTACACCCAGGAATACCATCGCCTCCAGGCGCTCGAGGGCGCGGTCAAGGCGGCCCAGGACGCGGTCGACATCGCGAAGGACCTCTACAAGAACGGCCTCCGCGACTTCACCGCCGTCATCGACGCCCAGCGCTCGCTCCTCTCGCTTGCCGAGGCCCGCGTCGTCTCGCGCGGTCAGATCACGTCGAACCTGATCGCGCTGTACAAGGCATTGGGCGGCGGACTCGTGACCGAGTGAGGAATTTGTCGATTTGTCGATTCGTCGATTTATCGATTGTGAAATTACAGACCCAATCGCGTAAGCAAAAATCGACGAATCGACGAACCGACGAACCGGCAAGTGGGCTAGCTGGCTGGTGGAGAACCGGATTGATAGGAAGACATAGGCGTGGAACGGGAACTGCGAGCCGACGCGATGCGTGGGGCGGTGCCCACGCCTCGCGTCGCTCTTGAGTCCCCGTTCCCCGTCCCGTCATAGCGACAGGATGAGACTCTGTTCGGAATTGGGTTGCTCAGGCGTTTGCCCACGGCGGGGGATGCCCCACTAAAAATAAAAGAAGGGGGGAACAGGTTGAGATTATAATTTTGCTTGATCGCGCAGCGAGTGCGCATGGGTCCGCGCAACGTTCGCGCCCACCTGGGAGTTGAAAATTGATTGAGCATGTCCGCCGGTTCCGGATAAGCTCTACGCACTACTATCTTGGAAGTTGCGGGGACTGTCCCCACAGAATCGACGAACCGACGAATCGACGAATTATCTTGAGACCTTTCTCGATACTGTTGAAGCCCTGCGGGGGAGCGTGCAATTTAAGTTGCAGGTACTGCTTCTACCGCGCGCACCCCGGCGGGGCGATTGATAAAATGACTCTCGAGCGAATGCTCGGGAGTTATTTAGATTTACCGTTCTTCGATAAATCGATCGCGCTTCAGGGCGGGGAGCCGCTTCTCGCGCCGGACTTCGTCTTCGACGCGCTCGGTTCAGCGCCGGTCCGGCGCTCCGTCCAGACGAACGCGACGCTCGTCACGCCCGAGCGCGCGCGGCGGTTCCGGCGCGGCGACTGGCTGGTGGGCGCGTCGCTCGACGGACCGCGCGAATTCCACGACGCGAACCGGCTTGATTCGGCCGGGCGCGGCAGTTTCGACGCGGCGGTCGCGGGGATTCGCGAGCTCGAGCGCGCGGAAGTCGATTTCAATCTCCTCACCGTCGTCTCGACAACGAATGTCGGCCACGCCCGCGAAATCTATCGCTACCTCCGCGACAATTTCAAGACGATCTACCAGCAGTACATCGAGTGCACCGGGCCCGCGCGCGAGATTACCGGCGAGGAGTGGGGCGAATTTCTCGTCGAGCTTTTCGACGAATGGGCGAAGGCGGATACGCGGAGGATTTCGATTCGCCTCTTCGATTCGCTCGTTTCCGAGCTCGTGGAAGGGCACCCGACCCAGTGCTCATGTGATTCCCACTGCCGCCAGTATCTCGTCGTCGAGATGGACGGCTCGGTATACCCTTGCGATTTCCACGTCCGCGAGGACCTCAAGCTCGGGAACATCCTCACCGATTCCTGGGAGGAGATGCTCGCCTCGCCCGTCTACGAGCGCTTCGCCGCGGCGAAGACGGCGAGCCTCCCGCGCGAGTGCCGCGAGTGCGAGTTTCTCCGTTTCTGCGAGGGGGACTGTCCCCGCAACCGCCGCGAGGGCCGCTCGGTCCTCTGCGCCGGCTGGAAGCGCTTTTTCGCCTTCGCGATTCCTCGGCTCGAGACCATTGTCGGCTCGTTACAACCATGAGTTGATAGTGCTGGAACGCCACATCGGGCGCTCCGTGTATGGTATAATTTTCCTGATGAGGTGAATTGGGAAAATGACAACCGGAAAATTCATATCGTTCGAGGGCGGCGAAGGCTGCGGCAAGTCGACGCAGGTGAAGAAGCTTAAGGCCGCGCTTGAGGCGCAGGGGATCGAAGTCGTCCTGACGCGCGAGCCCGGCGGCACGCCGCTCGCCGAAAAGATCCGCTCGCTCCTCAAGGACGAAGAGGAGGACGCGCCGTGCGACCGCGCGGAGCTGCTCCTCTTTCTCGCCGCGCGGGCTCAGCTCGTCCGGAACGTGATCCGCCCCGCGCTCGCGGCGGGGAAGTGGGTCGTCTCGGATCGCTTCAGCGATTCGACCTTCGCGTATCAGGGCTACGGGCGCGGGCTCGACCTCGGCGCGATCGCGAACGCGAATGATTTCGCGACGGGCGGCCTCAGACCCGACCTCACGCTGTGGCTCGACGTCGAGCCGGAGGTCGCGGCGGCGCGCATGCGCTCGCGCGAGACGGCGACGAACACCGCGGCCGACCGGATCGAGCGCGCCGGCGCGGAATTCCACGCGCGGCTCCGCGCGGGGTTCGCGGCGCTTGCGGCGGCGGAACCGGAAAGAATCGTGAAAATCGACGCTTCGGGCTCGCCCGAGGCGGTCGCGGAGGCGGTATGGAAGTCGATCGCGCGTATTCGCTGATCGCGCACGCGATCAATTCTGAGCGCGTCCCCGGCGGGTATCTCGTCGTCGGCGACGTGAAGGGCGATTGTGCGGAACTCGTCGACCGGATTGCGGCGAAGCTTTATCCTGACGACGCCGAACGCCTCGCGGCGCACTGCCACCCCGACGTCGCGGTACTCGAGCCGGAAGGGCGGAGCCGCACGATCAAGGTCGAGTCGATGCGCGAGCGGATCGTCGAGCCGATGGCGTCGACTTCGTTCTCGGGCGGCTGGAAGGTCGGCGTCGTTTCCGGCGCGGACCGGATGCAGCCCGCGGCTGCGAACGCGTTTTTGAAGAGTCTCGAGGAACCGACGCCGAGAACGCTGTTCCTGCTTCTCACGGACCAGCCCGACGCGCTTCTTCCGACGATCGTCTCGCGCTGCCAGCGGATCGACCTTTCGACGCCGCGCGGTGAACTCGATGGCGAGGCGTACGACGCCGTGAAGGCGGTGATGACGGCGAAAATCCCCGCGGACGCGATTTATCTGAAGGCGAAGGCGGGGCGGCGGCTCACGGAGATACTCGCGGAACTGAAGGACGAGGCGGAGGACGAGGACGTCCCGATCGTCCGCAAGCGCTTTTACCGGACGATCATGGCGTTCGTCCGCGAATGGATGGTTTCGGGCGCGGTCGAGCGTTTCCGCGCGTACCGGAACGTCGAGGCCGTCGAGGAGGCGTTCCGCCAGAGCGAGCGCGCGATGCCCGACGAGGCCGTTCTCACCTTCCTTACCGACCGCATGACGTTTCCCGCCTGAAAATGAAACTCTCGCTTTCGACGAACTGGTTGAACCGCCGTATCGCGGACGGCGCGGCGATCGCCGAAAAGGCGCTCGAGCTCGGGTTCGACGAGCTCGAGCTCGGGTTCAACACGACGACCGAGCAGATTCCCGGCTTCAAGGCGATGCTCGACCGGATTCCGGTCGGGAGCGTCCACGCCTTCGCGCCGCTCCCGATTTCCGCGCCGTACGGGAGCCCGGAACTCTACGAGCTCGCGAGCCGCGACAAGGGCGCGCGGGCGACGGCGCGGGTGTGGCTCGCGAAGACGATCCGCTTCGCGGCCGGGATGGGCGCGGACACGGTCGTCCTTCACGCGGGGCGCGTCGGCTTCAAGCCGCTTTTCGGCGCGCTCGATACGCCGATACTCGCGGACGCGCTCGAAAAGGCGAAGCGCGACGTCAAGGCGGAGCCGTTCGCGAAGCTGAACGCGAAGGCGCTCGGACTGCGCGCGAGGAACGGCCGCAGGCGTATCGATATCCTTAAGCGCGAAATCGAGGAGCTCTCGCCGCTACTCGATGAGACGAAAGTGACGCTCGCCCTCGAGAATCTCCCGTACCTCGAGGGCTTTCCGAACGAATCGGAAACCGAAACGCTCCTCGCGGCGCTTCCGGGCGCGCGGGTGAAGGCGTGGTTCGATACCGGCCACCATCGCGTCCGCGAATCCTACGGCTGGCTCGCGAAGCCGTTCGATCCCGCGAAGGCGGATTTTTCGCTTTACGCCGGGATGCATTTAAACGACGTCGTCGACTTCTTCGACGACCACAGCGAACCGGGCGGCGGCAAGGTCGATTTCGCCGCGCTCGTCCCGATGATGCGGGCCGTCCGCCACGTCGTTTTCGAGCCGAAGGATCACGTGAGCGAGGAGCGCCTGCGCGACGGCATCGCGCTCATCCGGAAGTTGATAAGCGGGTAAAGAAGTCGCTCGCCTGCGGAACTAATGTATTTAACACATTAGTTCCGGCGGGATTTCGACTCTTCGTTCGATGCAAGGTTGCCTGAAAAACTTAGGTATGGTATAATCGGGACAACACTCGTAAAAGAGGTCTAAAATAATGGCGACATTCCAGTATATCGCGAAGGACGCGCAGGGTAACGAAACCCGCGGTCAGATCGAGGCGGGCGACCGCACTTCCGCAATCCGCGCGGTCCAGGCCCAGGGACTTATTCCGACCGCGCTCGGCGAAGTGAAGGGCGGCGGCGCGGCGGCGCCGGCCGCGAAGCCCGGGAAGGCGAAGAAGGGCGCGCCCGCGCCGGCCGCGAAGAAGAGCGGGCTCAAGAAAGACCTCAACATCAAGCTCCCGAAGTGGATGCAGGGCCGCATCAAGACGAAGGTCCTCACCCAGTTCACGCGCCAGCTCGCGACGCTCGTGAACGCCGGCCTTCCGCTTATGCGCGGTCTTGAGGTCCTCAAGCGTCAGATGAAGGACCCCCAGATGAAGGAGGCGCTCGAGGGCATCTCCGAGAACATCGCCTCGGGCGGAACGTTCTCCGAAGCGCTCACCGCGTACCCGAAGATCTTCGACAACCTCTACGTCAACATGGTGAAGGCCGGCGAAGCGGGCGGCGTACTCGAAGTCGTCCTCGGCCGCCTCGCCGAATTCGCCGAAAAGTCCGAGGCGATCAAGAACAAGGTGAAGGGCGCGATGATCTACCCGGTCGTCGTCCTTTTCGCCGCGATCGGCATCACCGGCTTCCTCCTCTACGCCGTTATTCCGAAGTTCCAGCAGGTCTTCGCCGACATGCTCGGCGGCCAGGCGCTCCCCGGGATCACCCAGTTCGTGATCGACGCCTCGGAATTCGTCCAGCACAACGGTCTCGTCGTTCTCGCGATCTTCGTCGCCCTCTGGGTGATCAAGAAGGTCGTCGGAAAGACGCCGGCGGGCGCGAAGTTCTACGACTACTGCGCCCTCAAGGCGCCGGTCACGGGAACGCTCGTCCAGCGTACCGCCGTCTCGCGCGTCACCCGTACGCTCGGTACGCTCCTCTCTTCCGGCGTCCCGATCCTCCAGTCGCTCGTCATCGTCCGCGACACGACCGGCAACCGGATCGTCTCGAAGGCCCTCCAGGACGTCCACGACGCCGTGAAGGAAGGCGAGGGAATGACGATTCCGCTTTCGAACTGCTGGGTCTTCCCGCCGATGGTCGTCTCGATGGTCGAGGTCGGCGAAGAGACGGGCGCGCTCGCCGACATGCTCGGCCGCGTCGCGAACACCTACGACGACGAAGTCGATAACGCCGTCGCCGGCATGACCGCCGCGATCGAACCGGCCCTCATCATCGTCCTCGCGGTCGTCGTCGGCACGATCGTCATCGCGATGTTCCTCCCGATGATCAAGATCATCTCGTCGGTGTCGGGCGGAGCGGCCTGAAACATGAAGCATGAAGCATGAAACATGAAGCATGAAACATGAAGCATGATGGAATGAAAAATCATCTTCGAATGCGGGGGGCTTTTACGCTCGTCGAGATGCTGGTCGTCGTCGTCGTCATGACGACGTTGATGACGATGATGTTCAAGCTCTCGAATATCGGCGGCGAGTCGACGGCCCGCGTGACGACGGTCACGCGGCTTCAGAAGCTCGAGAACTGCCTTTCCGGTTACTACGCCGCCTTCGGGTCGTACCCGCCCGTGAAGCTTCACGGCGTCCGCGACCCGTTCATCGCGGTCAACTCCCACGGCATCCAGGAGGACAATCGCAACGAGAACATCTTCAACTGGACGACGATCGGCGAGCAGTCGGAATACGACGCCTGGGAACAGGTCGAGGCCGCCTGCCGCTCCCAGCCGGTCGCGTGCAATTTCCCGTTCGCGAGCGAATACTCCGACCTTATCCGCTCGATTTCCGACCAGCAGAAGGAGCTCGCCTCGTCCCAGCAGGAGGGTTACGAGTCGCTCTGGAAAAGCGAATCCGTCCGTCAGAAATTCATGGCGGGCTACACCGAGGGCAGCGCGAGTTCCTTCGGCAGCGAGAGCAGCAAGAGCGACTGGCGCAACATTCAGCTTTTCCGCTTCGGCCTCATGAGCTACCTTCTTCCGCGCTATCTCGTGATGATGGGCGGCGACCGTAGGTACTATCAGACGGGCGCGTTCGCGCAGTGGGAAGACAGTAACACCCTGCCCTGCGACCCGTTCACCGGCGAGCAGTTCTCGAGCTGGCAGATCATGAAGGACAATTACGTCGATAGCGACAGTTCCTCCGATACGGCCCGCCTCGCCAATATCCCGTCCCAGTCGGTCTGCGCGCGCTGGATGCCCAACCTCGCCGGGATCTGCCGCGGGAACGGCACGGTCGCGGCGCTTTTCGGCGTCGACATTTTCACCGGCGAGGCTTCCGCCCTGAATGTCGAAAACGCCTCGATGCCGATTTACTCGCCGGGCGATTCTGACAGTTACGGCGACCAGTACGTCCTCGATTCCGTCACCGTTCAGGACGGCTGGTACAATGATTTCTACTACTATTCCCCCGCGCCGTACCAGAAGTACACGCTCTGGAGCGCGGGATCGAACGGCCGCACGTTCCCGCCGTGGATCAGCCGCCGGAGTTTTTCGTCGAAGGCCAACGAATGCGTCGCGAAGTGGATCGCCGACGATATCGTCCACATGAGCAACTAAGGAGAGAAAAATGAGAAAAGGTTTTACGCTCGTCGAGCTCCTCGTCGTGATCGGCATCATCGCGGTTCTCACCGGCGCGTCGATCGGCGGCTATGCGAAATTCGTGAAGTCCGCCGAGAAGACGAAATGCCAGGAGCTCGTCTCCAACACCGCGACCGCGCTCACGGCGCTCTTCACGAAGGAAGGCGCGTGGCCGAAGGCGCTTCGGACGAACGGCTCGACGGACGGGCGCCTCGACGAGAACGCCGCTGTCGCGCTCGCCTCCTACATGTCGCTCACGACCTCGAACGGCAAGCTTTCGGGCGTCGACCGTTTCGGCATCGTCTCGCCCTGGGCCGCCCAGCTCATCAAGCGGAAGGGTACCTCGGCCTCGCTCTCCGACAAGCTCGGCGAAGGGACGCTTCAGGATCATATTCTCCATTACGCGCTCGACCTCGACGGCGACGGAATAATCGAGGGCGCCTCGGTCGGCGGCGAGTCGGTAGACTGCCGCGCGACCGCGATGGTATGGTGCTGCGGCAAGGACGGGAAACTCGAGTCGTATTCGAAGGGCCAGCGCGCCGACGACGTCTACAGCTGGTCGCGGGGACAGACCCAGAACGTGAAGTGAGTTTTATGAAGAAGAAAGGTTTTACAATCGTCGAGCTCCTGATGGTCATTTCGATCATCGGCATCCTGCTCGGCATTGTCACGACCGCCGCGTCGAGTTCGATTAAATCGGCGCGTTCGCGGCGGGCGGATACCTGCTGCACGATGGTCGAGCAGGGTTTCGCGACTTTCTACGCCCAGAAGGGCTACTGGCCGGGCTCGATCGGCTCGAGCATCAAGTCGGGGAATTTCTCCGGTAATTCGAACGACGAGGGGACGAACAACCAGAGCGATTCCGACAAGTATGTCCTCAACGCCTCGGAAATCGATTCGATGATCCGCGACCTTATCTCCGAGACGAAGTCGGGTAACCCGATGATGGACATCTCGGGGCTTTTCGTCTCGCGCGCCCAGGGCGAGTCGGGGTCGAAGGATTACGGGCTCGATTTCATGGACGCCGTCCGCGGCACGAAACGGAGCCGGAAGAAGATGACGACTTCCGAAATGCACTTCGGCTACCCCGAGACCGATCACGGCTACTTCCGTCGCTTCAAGGTCGTCTATTCGATCCCCACCGATGAAATGAAGGTATCGAAGCAATGATGAAACGAGCCTTTACCCTTCTCGAACTTCTCGTCGTCGTCGCGATCATGGGCCTTCTCGGCTCGGCGTCGGTCGGCGGCTACCGCGCGATGCAGCGCGGCATGGAGGAGCGCGGCGTTATCCAGAACGTGAACGCCTTCATCAAGACCGCCTATGAACGCGCCCAGATCGACCGCGTCCCCGTCGCCGTCTATTTCTGGAACGAAACGCTGCAGGAGGAGTCCCAGACCGAGAACGCGATTGTCGTCGGCAAGGCCGTCGCCGTCCGCCGCCAGGGACGAATCAGCAAGGTCGAAGGAAAGTATCTTATCGACGAATACGGCGACCTCCGATTCAGCCGGCTCACGACCGACGAGGATACCGACCAGGAGGAGACTTCGGCGGAGCCGAGCAGCGACAACGGAATGTATCTCTACCCGATGAACGGTTCCGCGAAGGACGGGACCGACCTCAAGCGGAGCGTGATCGCCCAGTCGACGGTTAAACGCACCTACGGCCCAACGCTCGCGCTGGGCGGCACATCGGAGATCGAGGCCTACGCCTTTTACCTCGTCGAAGAGGGGAAGGTCTCGTGGGAGTGCGGCGACGCCTACGGTTTCGAGTTCGCCGAGATTCAGCTTCCCCACGGCTTCATCTTCGGGAATACGTATCAGAGCGACGTCTCGAACCCGATTCAGGATGTGTTGAAAATGAATTTCAAGGTCGGGACGAATTCCGGCAACGGCGCGACCGGCGGAACCGACGGGACGGACACGGTGACGATCTCGTCCGTTCGCCCGAACTCGAGCGGCGAACTCTCGGCCCAGTCGATCGGCACTTCCGAATCACCCAACAACTGATGATCAAAGCGATGAGAAAAGCCTTTACATTAATGGAGGTCAACCTCGCCATTCTGATCATGGCGGGCGGTATCCTCTCCATCGTCGGCCTCTACTCGCTCGGCTTCCGCGAAAACCGGCAGTCGGCGGAAGACGTCGCTTCCGCGGCTTACGCCGACGCGGTCATCTCGCCGCTCGCGATGGCGATTTCGGCGACGAATCTCAAATGGTCGGTTTTCAAGGATCTTACATCCCAGCCTTCTACTCAGGGGTGGCGCGATTACTTCAATTCCGACGGTGTCGTCGTGAACAATCCCGATTCGACCGCGCAGAGCGTATTTACGACGGTGATCGGGAAGATGAAATCGGCGGCGAAGGGGTCGCTCGACGCGCCGACCTCGTGGCCGTCCACGGCTTCGGGCGATCTCCGCGCCGGACTCGTCGTGATGCATAATCCCGGAAGCGCGGTCGTCCGGATCGGTTTCCGCGCCACCAAGGCGAGCGGGCAGCTTCTCTCGGCGCCGCTCTACTACACCGAAGTGAGATTTCAGGGACTCGCGAACGAATGAAAAAGGGTTTTACGATACTTGAGCTCCTGGTCGCGAGCCTTCTCCTCGGGATGCTCGTAACGATCCTCACGATGATCTTCAACCAGTCGTCGATCGCCTGGCGCACCGGAATCGCGGGCGTCGCCGACCTCGAGGAGGTCCGAGAGAACATCGCCGCCGTCCGCGACGAGGCCGATACGGTCTATATCTGGAACAACCAGATCCACCGGATTCTCTCCCCCTGGGACGACAAGGGAGAAATTCGCGATCGCGCGATTTCCGTCGATTCCGAAGCTTCGGAGGACGCGAAGTTCCTTAAGGGTCTCAACAATCAGACGCGGCAGGATGATATCTCGACCGTGAGCGTCGGGAGCGGTTCCTCCGGCGGTTCGATCAAGACCTACACCGTCAACGTCATGAGCGCGGGCCCCGACAAGGAGTTCGATACCTGGGACGATATCTGGAGTTTCCCCGATGATTTCGAATAAGTTTTTCTCGCGCCCGGGCTTCACGCTCGTCGAGCTCCTCGTCGTGATCGGCATGATCGCCCTCATCATGGGCGCGATCACGACTTCCGTGACCGCCGCCCAGGAGCGCGCGAGGATTTCGCGCGCGACGGTCGAGGTGAAGGCGGTCACTCAGGCGATTCTCGCCTCGGAGAATTATTCCTCGAACAGCAAGTACGAACTCGAGACGATGACGAAGGCCGACTGCGACTCGAGTTCGCTCGGCTTCCTCCTCGGAAAGGGCGGCGAGACGAAGGGCGGCGGCAAGGTCCCCGTACTTCTCATGGCCTCGCTCACTTCGGGCGGGAAGATGCTCGACCCGTGGGGGACGCCCTACAAGGTGACGATCAAGCCCGGCAACGCGAACGTCAAGATCGCGAGCGCCTCGGGGTCGATGCAGACGGGCTACTACCTTCCCAACTTCTACCGGCTTAGCGAGGAGGAACGCAAATGAATTTCCGCCTCTTCCGCGAGCGGCGCGGCAGCGCCCTCCTGATCGTTCTCGGCATGCTCGCCTTTATGATCGCCTCGGCGATCGCGTTCTCGGCGTACATGCGCTATTCGCGCCTCCCCTCGAGCTACCTCCGCCGGACGAGCGCCTCGCGCGAAATGGCTAAGGCCGCGGTCGCCCGCGCGATCGACGACCTCGACCGCGCGATCGGGAACAACCCTTATCCGGGGCTCTTCGCGAGCGACAATGAAAGCGCGAGCCGTTCGGTCGACGCGATCGAGCGCAATTACTTCTACCACCGCGTCTTCATCGGGACGAATTGTCTTGTGCAGGCGTTTTCCGATACGGTCCCCGTCCTGACCGTCGAAGCGCTCGGCTACATACCGCCCGCGCTCGTCAACGAGGCCCGCTACTACGGCCGGCTTTCGCCGACCGCGAAGTGGCGCAGTTTCGATTTCGACGCCGGCCGCTACGCTTACGTCGCGCTCGACGTTTCGGACTACTTCGACGTGAATCGTCTTCGCGCGAGCGCTCCGCGAAACTCTTCGCCGTCGGGGCGCGTGTCAATCGGGTACCTGATGGAAGCGAGTCGCACTTCGCCGGGGTCGGCCCCCCAGCAGTGGGATGATTCGTTCATGGCGAAGGTCCGCGATTTCGACAAGGATACACTTTCCGTTTCGTGGGGCTCGAAAACTCCGTTTGTCTCGCTCTGCGACTTCAACCTCGCGCTTGGCGCGAGCGGATTCGGGAATATCTCGAGCCCGTTCGTCGACTATATCAAGAACGGCCGGTCCGACGCCTTTGACGCGCCCGGGACGACCGGAATCGCGAAAATGAACGCGATGTCGTTCGTGACGGACGGTTATTTCCCCGAGTCCGAATCGACGACCGCTTCGTCCTCTTCCTCCTCGTCGACCTCGACGATCGACGAATACGACCTTAACGATCCCGAGTATCAGCCGTTCTCGCCCGCCGACCTCGAACAGAAGAACGTGTCGCTGAGAACGGTCTGGGATTACGATCGGACGAAGAGCGACGACCGGTTCTCCAAAAAGATCTGCACGCTCGGATTCTGCGAGCTCTGGGATTATCTCGACCCAGATTCGGTTCCGCTTTCGCTCGCGATCCCGACGACCGAGCGCGTGCCGATGGTCTGCGGCTTCAGGACGATCCTTCAGGATTGCAAGATCAAAATCGAGAAGAGCGAGAGCGATACCGAGGAGCCTGAACTTGTAAACGAGAGCTCGGCCTGGAACCACGAACTCATCGTCAAATACACGATCGACAAGAACAGCTCCTTCTCCCAGGGTTTCAAGAACGGCGACGTGAAGGCGCTCGTCGTATACCCGTTCTGCCGCGACGACGGGACGGAGGAAAAGAGCTATTCGCTCGACGGGCGGCTCAGCGCGTTTTTCTCGAGCGAGGAAATGTCGCTCAGAACCGGGAACAACAACGATTCCGTCGGGTATTCGGCCACCAAGGATATGACCACTCCCGGGCTTAATTCCGATACGGGCGTGATCACGATTCCGTTCGCGACTTCGAAAAGCGTCGCCATCAAGGCGGCGGATATTTCCGAGGAGGCGGACGCGATCGAGGAGGTCGATTCGAAGTTCGAGTCGAGCGCCGCCTCGTCCGTCGCCACCCAGACGCGGAACGCGCCGCTTCTCGCCGTGACGTGGAAATGGACCCAGAAGGCCGTATGGGACGGCGACCTAGACAAGTTCGTCTGGGACCCGCAGATGACGTTCGAAAAGATCAAGGCGAATCCGGCCGAGTATCTTACCGAAGCGCGCTGCGGAATGCCCGCGCACAAGGCCGACGGTTCGGTCGATACGGCTTTCACGACGGGACTCCTCTCGACTTTGCAGCAGGGTACAGATAAGGGACCGGTCATCAGGCAGCTCAATTATACAGTCTCGCTCGCGGTCAAGGATCCTGACGACAAGTACGTCGATCTCGTCCCCGCGTCGCTTAAGGACGACGACCTCAACGGCGTCAACAATTACTCGACTCTCGGCAAGAAGGTCGTGTCGATCACCGGCAATCCCGGGCCGATGCTGAGGATGGACGCGGGCGGGTTCAGCGAGATCACGCTTTCGATCGACAGTCTCGAGGAACTCGCCAAGCAGGAAACGGAAATCACGGCCGAGCCGACGCCGTCGACGATTCTCTGCGGCGACCCGCGCTACAACCACGCGCCGGAGAACTGGTTCTCGGTCGAGTCGACGACGCTCGACAAGAACACCTGGCTCGATAACTGCGGGGCGCATGAAAACGGCAAGGACGGCGATATCTTCATGTCGGTCTCGAACCAGGGTTATCTCCAGTCGATCTACGAACTCGCCTTCATCCCGCGCCTCACCGACTTCACGAGCCACGGTCAGGATATGATGAGCGGCAACCTCCCGACCGTCAACGACGGGCGAAAGACGATCTGCGACAGCTTCGGCGGTACCGTGCATTCCGGCTATATGTGGCGGACATACGATCCGCTTGATGTCGACGGCGATGCCTTCATGGATTCCGGCTTCACGAGCGCCGGGACTGGCTATAAGGTGAACCCGTATTCCGATTCGACGAACATCCTGATGGCCGCTTTCGCGAACACTCCGCTCGACTGGACCTGCGCCTCGACGAACGTCACGCAGAACGGCGAGGATTACGCGTCGATGACTTACTCGGCATTCAATTCGAAGTACGCCTGGAACGAGTACTCCTCGGGCGGCAAGATCAAGTACGAAACGCTCGAGAAGATCGCCGGGAATTTCATGGATAAGATTTCGTCGAACCGAAAGACGGCGAACGAGACCGAATTGAAGGACGGGTCAACGCTCCCGCTGACCAAGATAGATCCGGATAACTGGGAGGACGCGTGGGACGAACTCGACTGGGTCGGGGACGACGACACTTTCGCCGGCGTCAGCATTTCTGACGGCGACCCGCTCTGGTCGGTCGACCGCAAATTCCTCTACGGCTACTGGCGCGATTGCTTCGCGGCGAAACAGCAGCTATTCCTCGTCTTCATCCGCGCCGAGCCGATGATGATGGGCGGCGGCGGCATGAGCAGCATTCCCCCGCAGCTCGGCGCCCGCGCGGTCGCGCTCGTCTGGCGCGACCCGACGATGACGACGGCCGAGGCGACCGGCGCCCAGACGCAGAAGGGCTATCCGCATCGGACGAGGATTTTATTCTACAAGCCGCTGGAATAAGAGATAAGAGATAAGAGAGTAGAGATAAGAGAGTAGAGATAAGAGAGTAGAGAGTAGATAAACGAAAGGAGAAATGATGAAAAAGGGGTTTACACTGGTGGAGCTCCTCGTGGTGATCGGGATTATCGGGATTCTCGGGGGAGTGCTGATGGCGTCCCTGAGGGGTTCGACCGATTCCGCGAATAACGCGAAGTGCCTCTCGAATATGAAGTCGCTCGCGAGCGCGTGTCAGACCTACGGCATGTCGTCGGGCTATTATCCGCTCGCCGGCTCGATCGAGAAGATGCAGGCGACGAATTCGAGCGGGAAGAAGAATATCAAGATGCGCTACTACGAGCTCCCCGGCTGGCTCAGCTGGAACTCGCGGGGCGTGTACGGTTCCGATACGTCGTCGCACTGCTCGAGCGCGGGCTGGTTCACGAGCGCCTATTCGAGCGATTTCGACGCGCGCGAGTGCGCCTACACGAACGGCGTCATCTGGACCTGCATCTCGGGCTCGAAATCGCTTTTCCAGTGCCCGGCCCATTTGAAGAAGTACGCGAGCGACCCGCCCGCGTGGAGCTACGTGATGAACAGCTATTTCGGCTGGGATTCCTCCGAGGGGAGCTCGGCGCGCGGCGCCTCGTACAGCGGCGTCAAGTTCTCGTCCCTCTCTCGCGGCGACAAACGCCTCCTTTTCGCGGAACTGCCGTTCATGGGCTACGAGGTCACGCCCGATACCTCGTCCGGTTCGGGCACGAAGAACGACTGCGTCCTCCAGTACGAGACGAAATACGGCGGCGAGCACATCGGCTTCAACCACAAGATCGGCAAGCGCGACAAGTGCGCTCATGTCTGTTTCGCCGACGGTCACGTCGAACAGCTCCTTTACCCGAAGTCAGGGATGGGCTCGAGCGAACTTCGCGAGCTTACGGAATGGCTCTGCGAAGCGAAGGATGTCGCGCTCAACGGCGACAGATACGAAAAACTCGATTAAGCGCCTTTGCTTAAAATCGATATAATCTCGGTTCAGCCGAAGATGTTCGAGGGCTTCCTGAGGGAGTCCATCGTCGCCCGCGCGGTGAAGAAGGGCGCGTGCGAAGTGAACATCATCGACCTCCGCGAGTTCGGCCTCGGCCGCTGGAAGAAGTGCGACGACACCCCCTACGGCGGCGGCCCCGGGATGCTGATGACCTGCGAGCCGTGGTTCAGCGCCGTCGAGTCAGTGCAGAGTGCAGAGTGCGGAGTGCAGAGTGCGGAGACAAGGATTATAATGACATCGCCGGCGGGGAAGACGTTCACCCAGCGCGACGCCGAGATGTTCGCCTCCCTTGGCACTGAGCGCCAGGCACCAGGCACTAAGCACTATGCACCAGGCACTAAGCACCAGGCACTAAGCACTCCGCACTTAATCTTCCTCTGCGGCCACTACGAGGGGTTCGACGCGCGGATCGAGACGCTCGCGACCGACATGTATTCGCTCGGCGATTTCGTGATGACGGGCGGCGAGCTCGCGGCGGCGGCGATGACCGACGCGATCGTGAGGCTCCTTCCGGGCGTCCTCGGCGGCGGGCCCGCGGCGACCGCTTCCGAGAGCTTCGGCGCGGACGGGCTCCTCGAGCCGCCGCAGTACACGAAGCCGCCCGAGTTCCGCGGGATGAAAGTTCCCGAAGTGCTCCTCTCCGGCGACCACGCGAAGATCGAACGCTGGCGCGCTATCGCCGCGCGCGAGCGGACCTCGCGATTGCGCCCGGATATCCTGGAGAAATCATGATTAAGCGTTACTTCTTTTCCCTGTTCGCCGCGCTTGTCGCGGCGGCTCCGCTCGCGGCGGGCGATATCTATGTTTCGCGAAAGCTCGGGAGAAATTCGAATTCCGGCACGGCCGCGGAGCCCGTGCGCAACCTCTGGAAGGCGCTTGAACTCGCGAAGGACGGCGACGTCATCCGCCTCGCGGGCGGCAGCTATCGCGGGAAGTTCAATCAGACCTGTTTCATCATCGATAAGCCCGTTTCGATCATCGGCGGCTACAGCGACGATTTCACCGAGCGCGATTACACGAAGTACGTGACGCTTTTCCGGGGCGAGAACGCGGACAACGACGAGTCCGCGCCCGGACTCGGGGTTTTCCACATCGAGTTCTCCGGGAGCGAACACCCGGGCGACGTGAACATGCGGCTCGACGGGCTCGTCTTCGACGACGGTGCTGCGAACGCGTACGACGACGGGCGGCTGCCGGTCGAAGGTCTCGCGACCGGGGCGTGGCTCGAGCCGCCCGCGAAGGGCGTCGCGAACGTCCGCCCGAGCCCCGCGAGGTCGGCGATTTATTCCGGGAACCGCAATCGCGCCCAGGGGCGGCTCGCGATAAGGAACTGCGCCTTCGTCAATTTCGGCCACGCCGCCGTGAACGTGAGCTGGTACGACGGGCGCGTCGTCATGAAGAACAATGTCTTCGTCAACAACCGCCTCGCGGCCGCGCTCGTCACGTGCCCCTCGCAGAAGGGCGGGCTCATGTGGGAGTTCGCGAACAACGTCGTCCTTTTCACCTGGGGGCGCGAGGGCGAGATCGGCGGAACCGGGAACGCGCTCAGAAACTCGCGCGGCGTGAGCGCGAACATCCACGACAATCTCGTCGGTTTCTCCGCCGGAGCCGGCTTCGATAATATTCCCGGCGGCGTCAAGACCAAGCTTGTGATTTTAAAGGACAACGTTTTCTTTCTCAATCGCGCGGGCGACCTTCTCGTGAACGAGGGCGAGGGGGCGAAACGGGTTTTCGTCGAGGACTTCGAGGATATGAAGGGCAGGGCCGGGATCGAGGCGATTTCCGGCAATCGCGCTCTTCTTTACGCCGAAAAGCTGGCCCCGCTCGTGGACCTCGATTTCGCGGACGTGTTTCTTTCGCTCAAGTCGGCCGGCCGGCTTGAATTCAGACCCGCATCGGTGCAGGATTTCCGCGCTTCGTCCGGGCTCCCCGCGTCGTCGCGCCGGCTCCGGGAGCGGGAGGTCTATTTCAGCCGTTACGGGCTCGAAAGGGCGCTCAGGCTTTTCAACGCAAGACCCTAAGGAGATTACATAAATGGCTACGGCAAAGGAATCGAAGGATAAACGCGCGTTCGAGGTGATGCTCGTTTCGGCCGATATCAAGAGCGGGCTTCAGAAGCTCCTTCTTAAAAGCCGGAACCTGATCACGGTCGATCTCGTCTGGCCGCGCGCCGGTGTCGCGAAGAAAAGCGCGTCGCGCGAGGCGTGGTTCGTGAAGTCGAAATGCGACTTTACGGAAGAGGAGTGGACGAAGCGCGTCCTCTTCCGCGAGGAAATCGAAGACCACGCGGGTCTCGCCGTGTCGATCAGCGAGAATCTGACCGATGAATGGATCGAGAAGTTCCTTCGGCTCGTCGCGAAGAACGCGTTCAAGATCGGCGCAGATGTCGTCGAGAAGTATACGACCGGCATCAACGACGTCGCGTCCGCGCCGTTCGACGCGCTCTCGTCGATCGTCGGGACCTATCCCGGGCCGCGCACGATTCTCGAGGGCGTATGCGATATTCCGCAGCTGCCGGGTCCGGGCGAGGAGATCACCGTCGAGGCCGCCGTGCGCCGTCCGCGCGTCAAGGGGCGCTGTGGCAGCGTCAAGTTTCTTGTCCGCGGCTGACAAGTGAAAAATACCCCCTTGCGCGATTACGGCGAAGTGTGGTATACTATACGAGTTTTCGCACCACAAGAGGCCACTTTAGCTCAGTAGGTAGAGCACATCCTTGGTAAGGATGAGGTCGTCGGTTCGATTCCGATAGGTGGCTCCACTCTTCCCGGTTTGAAAGCAACAGAAGAACAACTCACAGGAGTCCTAAAATGGCTAAGGAAACATTCGATCGCGGCGGAAAGCCGCACGTGAACGTCGGCACCATCGGCCACGTCGACCACGGTAAGACCACCCTCACGGCCGCCATCACCCACGTCCAGTCCCTCAAGGGTCTCTGCGACGAAATCAAGTACGACCAGGTCGCCAAGGCTTCCGAGTCTGCCGGTCGTCGTGATGCCACCAAGATTCTTACGATCGCGTCGTCCCACGTCGAGTACGCGACCGACAACCGTCACTACGCGCACGTCGACTGCCCCGGCCACGCCGACTACGTCAAGAACATGATCACCGGCGCGGCCCAGATGGATGGCGCGATCCTCGTCGTCTCCGCCGTCGACGGCCCGATGCCCCAGACCCGCGAGCACGTCCTTCTCGCCCGTCAGGTCGGCGTTCCGAAGATCGTCGTCTTCCTCAACAAGTGCGACCTCGTCGATGACGCCGAGATGCTCGACCTCGTCGAAATGGAAGTCCGCGAGCTCCTCTCCAAGTACGACTACGATGGCGACAACGCGCCCGTTATCCGCGGCGCCGCTTATCCCGCCACCCAGGCCGGCTCGAAGGACGATGCGGCGTGCAACTGCATCACCGAGCTCATGAACGCTCTCGATACCTACATCCCCGAGCCCGAGCGTGCGCTTGACCAGCCCTTCCTCATGCCGATCGAAGACATCTTCTCGATCGAAGGTCGTGGTACGGTCGTTACCGGCCGTGTCGAGCGCGGCGTCGTCAAGGTCGGCGATGAAGTCGAAATCGTCGGTCTCAAGCCGACCGCCAAGACCGCCGTCACCGGCGTCGAGATGTTCCGCAAGCTCCTCGACCAGGGTCAGGCCGGCGACAACATCGGTACGCTCCTCCGCGGCACGAAGAAGGAAGACGTCGCCCGCGGCCAGGTTCTCGCGAAGCCGGGTTCCATCACCCCCCACACCGAGTTCAAGGGTCAGGTCTACGTCCTCACGAAGGAAGAGGGTGGCCGTCACACCGCGTTCATGAAGGGCTATCGTCCTCAGTTCTACATCCGTACGACTGACGTGACGGGTGACATCCAGCTCCCCGAGGGCGTCGAGATGGTTATGCCCGGCGACAACGTCGAGATCACCGTCAAGCTCATCGCTCCGGTCGCTCTCGAAGAGAAGATGCGTTTCGCGATCCGCGAAGGCGGCCGCACGGTCGGCGCCGGCACGGTCTCGAAGGTGATCAAGTAATCACCGCTCGTCTTCTGTGAGATGCCCCCCGCCGAACCCGGTCCGAGTGGTCGGCCGGTCAAGGCGGAGGGGCTTGAATTTCTCAAAGACTAAGGAATCTTACAATGCGTGATCTCGCGATTTTGGCCTGCGGCGAATGCAAGAGCAGGAATTACACCACGACTCGTAACAAGAAGACGACGACCGAGCGTCTTGAGAAGGTGAAATTCTGCCCGGTTTGCAAGAAGCGCACGGCTCACAAAGAGACGAAGGGCAAGTAAGACCCGTTTAGGGTAGTAGCACAATGGCAGTGCAGCGGTCTCCAAAACCGCCTATGGGGGTTCGATTCCCTCCTACCCTGCCAACAAGTCGAGGATTTAGAAATGAACATCAAGGAATACTTCTCCGGGGTCGGCGCTGAAGCTAAGCGCGTAACTTGGCCCGGTAAGCGCGAGCTTTGGGAATCTACGCTCGTCGTGATTTCGTTCATTTTCATCCTCGCCGTGGCGACCAAGGCCTTCGATTTGCTTATCGGTTTCGGTCTCGAATTGATCAGAGGCTGAGGTATTGGCTATGGAAAAGCAGTGGTTCGTCCTTCACACGCTCACGGGTCAGGAGAATAAGGCCCAGAAGTCGATTCTCGCCCGCATTCGTCTCGAGCGAATGGAAGATTATATCGGTCGTTGCGAAATTCCGACTGAGCGCGTTACTGAGAAGAAGGACGGGAAGAAGCGCACTTTCACCCGTCGCGTGTTTCCGGGCTATCTTATCTGCGAGCTCGCGCTTTATGATGAAGCGAAGGGTGTCGATGATAACGGGCGCAAGGCTATCTACGAGCGCACGTGGCAGTTTCTCCGGGAAACTCCCGGCGTAATCGGCTTTATCGGCGGCGATCGTCCGATGCCGCTCAAGCAGTCTGAAGTGGACGCGATTCTGAACGACAAGCCCGCGGGCGAAAAGGTCGTTCCGGAGCGTCCGAAGATCACTTTCTCCGTCGAAGAGACGGTCAAAATCACCGATGGCGCGTTCATGGGTTTGACGGGCCAGGTGTCTAGGGTGGATCCCGACAAGGGCAAACTCAAGGTCGAAGTCAACATCTTCAACCGAAAGGTCCAGGTCGACGTCGAATACTGGCAGGTCGAGAAGGTCAAACTCGAAGACACTTTCGAGCCGGCCAAGTAAACGGCAGGTTTTGCGGTCCGCTTGACCGGGAAGGATCCCCGGGAGGAGCCGCACGAAATGCGAAGTGGGAATTCTTTTCCCGGGCGCGCGAAAGTCGTCCGCGAGAGGGGTTCCCGCGAAGCGTAAAAGGAAAATAAAATGGCCAAGAAGGTCACCGGAGTTGTAAAGCTCCAGATCCCGGCCGGTGCTGCGAATCCCGCGCCGCCCGTCGGCCCCGCACTCGGTTCCGCCGGCGTGAACATCATGCAGTTCTGCAAGGAGTTCAACGCCAAGACCGCTAAGGACGCGGGTCTCGTAATCCCCGTCATCATCACCGTCTATCAGGACCGCAGCTTCTCGCTGCAGTTCAAGTCGCCGCCCGCGTCCGTCCTCCTCAAGAAGGAAGCCGGTCTCGCCAAGGGCTCCGGCGTTCCCAACAAGAACAAGGTCGGCAAGGTCACCAAGGCCCAGCTCGCGAAGATCGTCGAGATGAAGAAGGCCGACCTCAACACCGACGATGTCGAGCAGGCGATCAAGATGATCGCGGGCACGGCTCGCAACATGGGAATCGAGGTGGTCGAATGAGTCACGGCAAGAAGTATTTCAACGCGCAGAAGAAGGCCCCCAAGAAGGCCGTCAGCCTCGACGAGGCCGTCAAGTTCGTCAAGGCGAACGCCGGCGCGAAGTTCGACGAAACGGTCGACGTCTATTTCCACCTCGGCAAGGAGCTCACGAAGGGCGATACCGCGGTCCGCGGCACCGTCAAGCTTCCGAACGGCTCCGGCAAGACCGTCAAGGTCTGCGTGTTCGCCGGCGGCGAGCAGGCTGAAGCCGCGAAGGCGGCCGGCGCCGATTTCGTCGGTCTTTCCGATCTCATCGAGAAGGTCCAGAAAGAGGGCTGGTGCGATTTCGACGTCGCGATCGCGACCGTCGAAGCGATGAAGGAAGTCCGCAAGTGCGCCCGAGTCCTCGGTCCGCGCGGCCTCATGCCCAACCCCAAGACCGGCACCGTGACGGACGACGTCGCGACCGCGGTCAAGGAGGCGAAGGGCGGCAAGGTCGACTTCCGTATGGACAAGACGGGCAACATGGCCGTCGTCGCGGGCAAGCGCTCGTTCGACGCCGACAAGCTCGTCGAGAACATCAAGGCGATCGTCAGCGCCGTCAGCGCCGCGAAGCCCGCTATCGTCAAGGGCGTCTTCATCAAGTCGATGAGCGTTTCCTCCACCATGGGTGTCGGCGTTCCCGTGATCGTCGCGGCCGATGCCGAATAATCAGGAGGTACTTCGAAATGAGAGTTGAAAAAGTCGCTATTCTCAACGAAGTCGTCGCCCGCGTCAAGGATTCGGACTACTGCTTCATCATCAACTACGGCGGCGAGACCGTCGCCAACATGGCGAAGCTCCGCGTCGAGCTCCGCAAGCTCGACAGCCGTCTTCTCGTCGTGAAGAACACCTTCCTCGCGAAGGTCGCGAAGGAGAAGGGCTGGAGCGAGGAAGTGAACGCGATGTTCACCGGCACCTCCGCCGTCGTCACCGGTCACGGCGAGCCGACCGCGGTCGCGAAGGCGATCATGGAGTTCGTCAAGGCCTCGAACGGCAAGGCTTCCGTCAAGGGCGCCGATTACGACAACAAGATCGTCGACGCCGCGATGGTCGAGGCCCTCTCGAAGGTCCCCGGCAAGAACGAGCTCCGCGCGACCTTGCTCATGCTCCTCAAGGAGCCCGCGACCCGTCTCGCCCGCGTCCTTTCGGAGAAGGCCAAGAAGGGCGGCGAGGCCGCTCCCGCCGCCTGATCGCGGGAATTCGTCGATTCGTCGATTCGTCGAATCCTCGATTCTCAGGAATCGGGATCAGAATCGACAAATCGACGAATCGACGAATCGATAAATGGAAACAATTTCCTTCAGATGAAACACGCTGAGGGTTGACAAGTAAAACAAGGAAAGAAGAAAATGACTAACGAAGAAATCATCAAGGAACTCTCGGGCAAGACTGTCCTCGAGATCAACGACCTCGTCAAGGCGCTCGAAGAAGCGTGGGGCGTTTCCGCCGCCGCCGCCGTCGCCGTCGCCGGCCCCGCCGCGGGTGCCGCCGCCGCCGAAGAGAAGACCGAGTTCGACGTCATCCTCGCCGCCGCCGGCGCGAACAAGATCGCCGTCATCAAGGAGATCCGCGCGATCACCGGTCTCGGCCTCAAGGACGCGAAGGACCTCGTCGATGGCGCTCCTAAGAAGGTCAAAGAAGCGATTGCGAAGGACGAAGCCGAGAAGATCGCCGAGCAGCTCAAGAAGGCCGGCGCGACGGTCGAAGTCAAGTAAGTCTCATTGAAGACTTATTCTCCTAGGAAATGGAACCGCGGTGTAAATCGTGGTTCCTTTTCTTTTTTCAACGTGTCGGCATCTGCTAACTGCGCGAGATTCGCTATCAACCGCGGGTGAATAAGAAAGTTATCAACATGGGAAACAGGATATTTGTCGCGGTGTTGGTCGCCGTCGCCGGAATAAACGCCTTTGCCGCGGTGACGGTCGGCGGGTTCTGGGGCGACGAGTACAGAAAGCTGACCGTGAAGTGGCTTCCGCACTGCATCCGCGAGATGGAGGCGGGCGGAGCGGGCGAGGAGTATCTGAACCTCGTCGCGACCGCCGAGAAGCTCGCGGGGAAAGAGCCGAGCGTCAACTTCAAGGGTTGCAAGTGGTCGGACGCGTACCCGTACAACATTGTCGAGGCCGCTTCGCTCGCGCTTGAAATCGATCCCGGCGGGGACGCGGAATGGAAGGCCGCCCAGGATTATCTCCGCGCGAAGATCGAGGAGTGGATTCCGACTTTCCTCGCCGCGCAGGAGCCGTGCGGCTACATCCACAGCTATCACGAACTCAACGGATTCCCCCACTTCACCAAAGAAGCGGATCACGAGTTCTACGTGATGGGCTACTTTATCGAGATGGGTATCGCGCACCATCGAATGACCGGCGGGAAGGACCGGAGGCTACTCGATGCGGCGATCTGCGCGGCCGATCACCTCTGCGACACGTTCGGCCCCGCGCCGAAGCGGACCTGGATGAACGGCCACCCGGGGCTTGAAATGGCGCTCCAGCGGCTCTCCGACGCGACCGGCGATAAGAAATACGCCGAGCTCGCGCGGTTCTTCGTCCTAAACCAGAGTTCGCAGCCGGATCACCGGAAGGGATACGATCAGAGCGACGTTCCCGCTACGGAAATGAAAGACGCGACCGGCCACGCCGTCCGCGCGAATTATTTCTACACCGCGATGGCGCGGATTCCCGAGACCGAGGCGGCGGCGAAGCGGCTTTGGGATTCGGTCGTCGACCGCAAGATGTATCTGACCGGCGGCGTCGGGAGCGACTACAAGGGCGAGGCGTACGGGCGCGATTATTCGCTCCCGCAGATGGCGTACGCGGAAAGCTGCGCCGGATGCGGGCTCGCGTTCTTCGCGCGCAACATGGCGGCCGTCGACCGCGAGCGCGCGGAGGCGGTTTACGAGCGCGTCCTCTACAACAACATCCTCGGCGCCATATCGCGCGACGGCGAGACGTTCTGGTACCAGAATCCGCTCGGCTCCAACAAGATGCGCACCTCATGGCACGGCTGCCCGTGCTGCGTCGGCAATATCCCGCGAACGCTCTTCTCGCTCAAGGATCATATCTACCGCGTCGAGGGCGAAACCGTCTATCTCGATCATTACATGGACTTCGAGAACGATGAGCTGAAGATGACGACCGGCTACCCGTTCGATGGCAAAGTCGCGGTCGAGCTCAAAAATCCCGCGATCAGGAAAGTCGTCGCCCGCTTCCCGTGGCGCGACGAGTCGAAGCTCTACACCGCGACGCCGGAACTCGAGCACGGGTACCGGGAGGTCGGATTCGTCGATTCGTCGGATTCGTCGATTTGTCGATTCGAGCTGCCGCTCGTCGAACAGCGCATCACGGCCGACGAACGGGTCAAGGCATGCCGCGGACTCGTCGCGTATCAAAACGGGCCGATCGTCTGGAGCTGGGAGTCGCACGATACCGTCACTCCGGCCGTCAAAGTCGCGAACTACGACCGCCTCAATTCTCCCGGCTACGCCCGCGTCTGGGTTCCTTCAATCGAAAAATCGACGAATCGACGAATCGACGAATTTCCCCGTCCTCTCCTCGGCGGCTTCCACCCCGACCCGAGCGTCACCAAGGGCGCGGACGGCGCGTACTATCTCGTCACGAGCTCCTTTATGTGGCAGCCGGGTATCCCGGTCTACCGCTCGGAGAACTTCCGCGACTGGGAATCGATCGGCTGCGCGGTCCGCGATTTCGAGGGGCTCAACAACAACCGTCCCGACTGGGAGGACGGCGGCATCTGGGCGCCGACAATCCGCTTCGCGAAGGGCAGGTACTGGATCGTCTTCACTTTCCACGGGAAGCGCCCCGCGAATTACCTTATCTCCGCTGAGAACCCCGCGGGTCACTGGACGAAACCGCGGAAAATCGCGATGCCCGATAACGGCGGAATCGATCCGAGCTTGTTTTTCGACGACGACGGGAAGGTCTATCTTCAGGTGAATCGCATGATTCCCGACGAGCGCAAGGAGTGGCGGGGTCAGTGCGAATGCGTGCTCATCGAGTTCGATCTCGAAAGCGCCGCGCCGATCGGCGAGCCGAAGGTGATCACGACGGGCGTCTTCAAGGGCGCGAAGAATGCCGAGGGGCCGCATCTCATGAAAATCGGGAAGAAGTATCTCTACTATCTCGCCGAGGGCGGAACCGGCGCGACCCACGCGGCGACGATGCTCGAATCAAGGAACGTGTGGGGGCCTTACGTTCCCGTTCCGAACAATCCGCTCATCACGCGCCGTGACCGCGGCCCGGGCGAATCGCTTACCTGCGCGGGCCACATGGACATCGTCCATAATCGCGGCAACGACTACTACGCGGTCTTTCTCGGCGTGCGCGTTTACGGGCCCGATTCCCGTACGCTCCTTTCCCGCGAGACTTTCGCCTGCCCGCTCATATGGCGCGACGGCGCGTTCATTTCGCAGGAGGACAATCTGATCGCGGGCCGGCTCGTCAACGAAGACGAGTGGGCGGAGGTCGGCGGCTTCCGTCTCCGACGCGTACCCGATATCGCCTTCGACGTCGAGGTCGAGGTCGCCCCCGGCGAGAGCGCCGCGCTCTACCGTAACGCGACCGGCAGCATCGTCTGGCCGAAGAACGAGACCGGCGCGCCTGAGAAGATCCGTCTCGTCTCGACCGACGGGCTAACGGTCCAGGCGTATCTCGGCGGGGAACCTTTCGGCGAAAGCCGCGACCTCAAGTCCCTCAGCGACGCCGCGCGGAAGACGCGCTTCAACGGCCTCGGCTACGGCGTATTGACGGAGTCTAATCGATAAGGGGCTGACCGAGGGTCTGTCCCCATTGACACAGTATCATTGACACAGTAACGTGATTCGCGCTTCGCGCCTTAGGAACGAAAAAGCTTTGTAACCCCGGTCGCCTGCGCGCGTATACCGGGTGAAAATAGAAAGGGGATAAAACCATGAACATCAATTTTAACGCGAATTCTTTCAACAACGCACTGCTCAAACAGATCGGGACCTATGTGAACGGTCAGGCCGAGACCGACTCGAAGGGCGTGAAGAAACTCGCTTCGCGTATCGAGGACGGACGCGTGCGTCTCGCCGAGGGCGGGGTTTCCCAGACCGGCAAGAACGGATATTTCGGGCGCACCGAGGCGGACAAGACTCTCAACAATGAAATGCGCAGCGCCTTCATCAATGCGCTCAAGAGCGAGCTTTCGCTCAAAGAGGTCGACGATCAGCTCCTGGACACGCTCGAAAAACTCTTCGGCGACAAGATCTTCAAGAAGGGCGACTACAACGCGGGCAAGCCGCTCACCATGCGCCGCATCACCAAGGTGCTGAACAAGTTTTCCGAAGTGAAGGCCGCTCTCGTCGAGGACCGGGCGAAGGCGCGGTCGGAAGAGATCGCCGCGCGCTACTTCCCGATCAACAATCGTCTCAAAAAAGTGGTCAAGACCGTGATGGCGACTCTCTCCAACGCGGCGAAAAGCGAAGAGTTCACCTTCAAGTCGTTCAACGCCAAAATGAACACAAAGGTGCGCAAGGCGTTCCTGGACGTGCTCGGCGAGAAGTGCGACGCGCTTTGCGACGACAGGGCCTCGCGCCTCGATCTCAATCTCATCGCGAAGGAAGCGCTGCAGCGTAACGGCATGCCGGCGGATTCCGGCAAGGTGAAGGCGTTCCGCGAGCTTCTCCTCTCGCTCGTTCCCGATGCGGAGGCGGTCAAGGCGCAGATCGCGAGTATCGCGGCCGATGCGGACGAGTGCATCATGCTCCGGGCAGAGAATCCGTTCGGCAGCTTCGCGATGCGCTATGACCGCAAGGAGAGCGTGGATATGATCGCGCAGTTCAAGACGCTCATGCCGACTCTGAACGACCGCGAGCTCGGCAAATACGCGCTCATCGCCTTCAAGTTCCGCGCCGACTGCGACAGTCTCGACCTCGATTCCGCCGGCGAGTTCGCGCTCAAGGTGAGGACGCTTCGCGATTTCGGCGTCGGCGACGAGGTCGCGGAAAAGCTCTTCAACGTCGGCGATCTCAACGTCGGGGTGCCGCACCCCGCCGGGAAGATTCATTACACGATCAAAGACTTCAACCGCCTCGTCGATCATTCCTTCGGCAATGCGCTCAAGGTCGTCTTCGGCAAGGATTTCGATACCGATAACTACCTCAAGGCCTGCGTCGCCTCGTTCGGCAAACTGCCGCGCCACGGCGAACAGGTTGAGGCGGCGTACGAAGCTGTCAAGAACGCCGTGAAGGCGATGGAAGATCTCGGTCCTTCGCTCATGAAGCGGGTGAGCGCCCAGCTCGGCGACGTGCCGACCGCGAAGAAGGTCGACGCGTACCTGAAGACCGTCGAAGACGCGAAGAAGAAAGTGCTGCAGATGGCGCGCAAGGGGCGCTTCGACATCGCCAAGGCGGTCGAGGCGGCGAAGATCCCCGCGGCGGAGACGCTCGTCGACGCCGACGAGGCGACCCAGGTCAAGGCCATGCGCAAGATGATGGTGCGCTACATCGACGAATTCATCAAGCGCGACGGCAACGCCAACAACCGTCAGGGCTTCAACTCGAACGTGCGCAACATGCTCGCGGCGGTCATGAACTCCTTCGACAAGCTCGAGGAGATGCTGGGCGCCAAGGAGGATATCCGCAAGACGATCGCGGCGGCCACCAAGGCGAGCGAGGGCAAGCCGATGAAGCCGTGCGAGAAGTACTCCGAAGGCAGGGAGCTCGTGAAGCTCATCCAGGACATCATGGGCGCGGGCGCTCACGGCGACACCCAGGGCGTGACCCAGATCGGGAGCGCGGCGGAAGTGTTCTTCAAGATCCCCGGCCTCTTCATCCGTTCGCTCGAACGCGACTTCGAGAGCGGCACCAACGAAGCGATCCGCGAGCTCGCGGCGGCGCTCAACACCGACGGATGCGTCCAGGCGTATTCCCGCGCGATTCTCGAGTTCGAGGCGAAACTCGACCAGGTGGTCGAATACGATCTCGGCAGCAAGACCGACGACCTCGCGATCATCTTCGGCAAGGCGGTCGGTCCGGCGTTCCCCGACTTCAACGAGCCCAACGCCGAGCCGATCACTTACGACACCTTCGCGCACCGGCTCGCGAACTTCCTCGAGAAGAACGGTTACGGTGCCGCCGCCGATCGCTACAACGAGCTTATTGACCGCAAGGATGAGTTCATGGACTATCTCGACGGCCGCCCGGTCGTGGAGTGACGGAAAGTTATCAACAGGATTTCGCCCATGGGGTCAGCCGACCGCGGCAGAAATAACGGGTGCTTGGGCGGAGTGTGCGCCGGGGATGCATCGCTTAGGGTCGCTTAGAGTCCTTAGAGTTTCGCGGGACGACGTCGGGCGACTACCGGGGACGAGAGGGCTGTTCTTCAGAAGGGCGCAGAGTCCATCTGCCGTCTCCCGCTAAGGTCGCGCGAACGCGCGACCGCAAAGGTTAGCAATTCCGCAATGCTTCATGCTTCATGTTTCATGTTTCATGCTTCTGCGCCGTGGTCTGCTGTCTAGTTGACGACAAATGGATGATAGTGATATAATACTTGCACTTGCTGATTGAAAGTGAAAATGAAAAGACAGAATTTATTATTTCCAAAGGCGCAGGATGCACTGACGCGACTGGGCGAGAATATTCGTCTCGCCCGCCGCCGCCGTTATATCACGGCGAAGATGATGGCGGCGCGCGCGAATGTGAGCGTGATGACGCTAAGGGCGATCGAGCGAGGCTCGGCCAGCGTTTCCATGAGCCATTATCTTTCCGTCCTTTTCTGTCTTGGAATGCATGGCGACATCGCCCGAGTCGCGGCGGACGATCGGGTGGGGCGCGATCTTCAGGACGCCGAGCTATGAGCGCGAAGATACTTTACGTCTACGAAAACGAGACCTTTCTCGGCGAGCTGCGCGTGAGTTTCGTGCGGGGACGAGAGCTCTTCTCTTTCGTCTGGGACAAGGCAGCGGACGAGCGGCGTCGCGCGATAACGATCGATCCGCATATCATGGTGCATCCTGGTGTTTACCATCCGCTCGGCAGGGATGATTTCGGATTTATCGAGGACGTGATGCCCGATCGCTGGGGGCGGAAACTCATGAAACGCAAGTATCCCGGAAAGACGCTTTATCCAAGTGATCTTCTTGTCGGCGTCGATGACTTCACCCGGCAGGGTGCAATCAGGATCAAATCGGATAAAGACGGCGCGTTCATCGCCAATGACGAAAAGGAGCCTGCTCCGCCCTGGACCTCGCTTCGCAAACTTGAAGATATTGCGCGGCGGGTCGATGCGGATGAACCCGTCGAAGACGAGACGTGGCTTCGGCGGCTTATCGCCCCGGGATCGTCACTGGGCGGCGCGCGGCCGAAAGCAAACGTGATTGATCCTGAAGGCAATCTTTGGATTGCGAAGTTTCCGTCGTCGAGAGACGAATGGGATGTCGGCGCTCGCGAATACGAGACCTGGCGAAAGGCGCTCAAATGCGGGCTGAATGTTCCCGAGACCAAAGCGCAGAAACTCTCTAAACTGGGAACGACTTTCTTCTCCAAAAGATTCGATCGAGCCGGAACCGTGCGTATTCCCTACGCTTCAGCCATGAATCTCTGCGGTGCGAGCGATGGAGAGGAAGGGCGCAGCTATCTTGATCTCATCGAAGCGGTCGTAGCTTATTCCTGCTCGCCGGACGAGGATCTCAAGGAACTGTATTCGCGCATGATTTTCGGTGAACTCGTCGGCAATACCGACAATCATCTTCGCAATCATGGTTTTATCCGCACGGCGAAAGGGTGGCGCCTCTCGCCGATGTTCGACGTCAATCCGAACCCCGATGGCGGCGCTTTTGCGCTCGACCCGATATCCGATTACCGTTATTTTCGTCTGTCCGAGAGCGAGGCGAACCGCCGTTATGCTGAAATTAAAGCCGCGGTTCGTGATTGACTGCGGTGATTACTGTATTGAGAGGGAGCGTTAAGAAGGGGCCTACCGAGGGACTGTCCCCATTGATACGGTATCGGTAAAACGGTAACTCGGTTCCATCGCCGCGGACGACAGCCGGTTTTCTTGCAGCCGCTTAGCGGTACGGCGTTAGGGGTCTTAGAATCGCTTAGCGTCCTTGGAGTTTCGCGGGACGGCGTCGGTCGGCGCTCGGGGACGGAAGGGACGTTGTTTAGGACGAAAGGACGAAGGGACGAAAGGACTAAAGGACGATTTGGTCGGGATGGGGTAATCTCGGGACGGGGAAACGGTGCCTGCCGGAATGGCTATCACAGCAATAAATCGTCCTTTCGTCCCTTAGTCCTTTTGTCCTTTCGTCCAGAACAACCGTCCCTCGCGAGTCCCGCCGCCGTCTCCCGCTAAGGTCGCGCGAATGCGCGACCGCAAAGGTTAGCAATTCCGCAATGTTTCATGTTTCATGTTTCATGTTTCATGTTTCATGCTTCATGCTTCATGCTTCATGCTTCATGAAACCGGTGGGCGGTTTGCAGCGAAAACAGACTTTTTCCGTCTGCTTTCGCTGCCGTTCGGCGACTGCTTTGATTTGAATATCAGAACTTGGCGTTGACGATCGGGAAGAAGGGGAGAGGGCTCGACTTGATGAAATTGAGAATCCCGACCTGCACGCCGCTCATCTCTTCGGCGGTGTTGACGATGCCGACCTGTAGCCCGCGGCAGTTATGGCTCATGTTGACGATTCCGAGCTGGACGCCATGCATCGCGTTCGCGTAATTCGAGATCGAATCCTGGAGACCGTACATATCGCCGTGGCAGATGTTCGCGCCGTACGAGAACTGGGCGCCGCCGAAGTTGTTCCCGACGCGGTTGAAGCCGATCGCCCAGGTCGCGCCATAGCCGCCCTCGTCGATCCAGTTGAATCCGAGCGCGGCGGAGACGCCGATCATCCGGCCTTCCGTGACATTGCCGCCGCCTGCGATCGCAAGGCCGTTCACGCTCGCGGACCTGTCCCAGAGAACGCCGATTTCGAGCCCCGCGATATCGTCCTTTGCGTCCTGCGTCTGGACGGGATCGAAGAGACCGACCGCGACCGGCACCGAATCAGCCATTGCGGCGCTCGCGATTCCGAAAGCCGCAACCGCGGCGATGAGTTTCATGTTTTTCATTTTTGTATCTCCTGTTGACTGGGTTTATGCTATCACAGCGCGGATAGTCTGTCAAAGCGCAGCGATCAGAGCCCAATCGCGTGCATGACGTCGCGGAGCCAGCCGCCGTGATGCTCGCCGCCGTGACCGCCGCGTTCGTGATGCGGGCCGTTGTCATGATGTCCGGGGCCGACCGAGGGTCTGTCCCCATTGACACAGTATCAGTGATACGGTAATTACTTGCAAGCGGTATTCCTGCTACCGCACGCCTCTCGCAAACGCATTTCCACCGCTTTGGCGGTTGAGTATCGCGTGCGCGGGAGAATGCCGCGATTGTCAATTGGACAGATAGGACCAATGGGACCAATGGGACAGATTGTCTTTTTGGACTGATGGGCGGAATGGGTCGGATGATATAGGACCGATAGGCGTCTTAGGCCGGATTGTCGTGATTGTGCTCCGCGGCAGGTACGAGATTCTTCGTTCGCGAGCATATTCACTTGGTTCGATAATTGCGCGAAGCGGCATTCTCGACAATCCGTCCCATTATGCTTATCAGTCCTATATCATCGGTCCTATCGGGCCCATCCGGCCAATAAAAGAATTGGTCCGATTGGTCCTATTCGTCCCATCTGTCCGAAGCAAAATCGGTGAGAAGGTGAGAAGGTGAGATGGTGAGAAGGTGAGGCGGTGCGATGGTGAGCCGACCGCGGCAGAAATAACGGGTGCTTGGGCGGAGGGTGCGCCGGGGATGCATCGCTTAGGGTTGCTTAGCGTCCTTAGAATTTTGCGGGACAGAGCCAGACGGCGCTCGGGGACGGAAGGGACGTTGTTTAGGACGAAAGGACGAAGGGACGAAAGGACTAAAGGACGATCTGGTCGGGAAGGGTGATCTCGGAACGAGAAAACGGTGGCTGCCGGAATGGTTCTCTCCGCAATAAATCGTCCTTTCGTCCCTTAGTCCTTTCGTCCTTTCGTCCTGAATAACCGTCCCTCCGGGCCCCGCCGCCGTCTCCTGCTAAGGTCGCGCGAATGCGCGACCGCAAAGGTTAGCAATTCCGCAATGCTTCATGCTTCATGCTTCATGCTTCATGAAACTGGTGGGGCGGTTTGCACTGAAAACAAACTTTTCTCCGTCTGCTTTCGTTGCCATCCGGTGACCGGTTCGTCACCAAAACAGAATTTTCTATCGACTGGGATATGATTTGTTTTGTGTAGAGACGCTTGTGCTCGAAAACAAAGCACTGTAAATTTCCGTACTCATATGTAAATTTCCGTAGGGGTAGACAGGGACATATTCTTCAACGCACAATGATGTGTTGGCATGATAAAGGAGCATGAGGATTTTATTGCGAGCCAGGTGAGTTTACTATTGGCTCATAGGATTTCTGTTTCCGTGCAGGCCGAAGCCGACTGGCGCGTTTTCGAGATGCCATTCCCGATTGAATCCCGTGCCGTTTGCATTCAGAGTATTCGTATAATACAAGGCGTAGATATCACCATATGACATGTCCGCTTTTGTATCACTTCGACCTCCGTACATCAAATGTCGCTTTATAATATCTGCATGAGTTACCTCCGGCGGATACCAACCCCAGTCATCGGGCATTCTTGATTCTGAGGGCATGCCGCTTACAGATAAGGCAGTTCCGACTCCGGCATCGAAAATGTCGCATAGACCACACGCATGACCTATCTCATGCGAAATTGATCGCGCATTGGCATTTGGACCGATTACTATTCCTTTTGAGGTGTGGAATGCCGTAGTCTTTCCGATCAATTCCCTGATAAAATACAACTCGACGCAATTCGTGTTGTTGGTTATATCGCAAATGGCATTCCGCTGCACCACGTTTGTATACACAAGATCTGCGAGATATGTATCGTTCGTATACGACATTGACTCAAGCCTGAAAGAAAGTGCGACCTGACTATATATTTGATTGACACTTTCTATCAGATTCGTGACCTCGTCTGTTGTAAACTCCGCATTGCCGTTATCATCTCCAATTATCCAGCAGCACAAGCCGATTGGGTTGGCATTCAGAGCCCCAATGCAAAGAAATGGCAGCGTCAATAAGGGAATAAGCGATTTCATTCGTTGCATCCCTTATTTAAAATCGATTCAAAATATCTTTTCGCGCTCTCGACCTTGCCGGTCTCACCGATAAGCAGGATTTTCTTTGCTACTAATTGACGCAGACTGGACTGCCTGTAAGCGATATCGCAATCACAAAGTATTTTGTCTATAACCATCGCAGTCTGCGGATTTGTCACGGCTTGCTCACGAGCGCAAGTAAGAATCTTGTCCTTTACGTCTTTTGTGACGCCCGGTGTTTTCAACGATCTTTCAAGGCATTTCCATATTTCATAATCAAACTTAGAGGAATTGCCCTGTTTATGCTCCCTGTCAATGCACCACCCTATAAGCGGTATTGATAATGGGAATCGGCTATGGTAATTGCGAATGATGGTCGCTGCATTTCTCTCATTCAGTGTTGCAGTCGCCACAGAAAGTAAGTTTGTAAGTTCGGTCTCATTCGCCAGTCTCGAGTACGAATATACTGCGGTCTGAAATTTCTGAGCATCGACGCTACCCTTGGTTGCGTTCTTGTTTTTCTCAATGGACTTCAAATATCCTTTTGCGAGCATTTCTTCGGTAGCGCCTTGACTCTTCAATCTCTGCTCGGATATTTCCGCATCTTCTTCGTGTTCAAGTACGGTGATTTCGTTTTCCACAATTCGATCAATATCGTCCTGGGATATACCGCATGATTTGAGCATTGCAGTACACAGTAATATCTGTAATATCATATTGCGAGCTCTCGGTTTTATTCGTTGACTTTAGTTTTAATATGCATTCGTGAGTCTGTCGTCCCAAGAACGCTAATCCCCAGATCAACAAACCCGTCGTGGCCGATGACCTGAACATTCGCACCGTTATTTCCATTGGCAAAAATCGCAGTTCCTGCACATACGCGCCAGACTATTTCGGAAGATGGTATCGTTGTAGGTGATACTTCGACATAGAATGAGCTCTCCTCGTTCGGAATCAAGAAACTAGGGTTCTTGACTTTGAAACCATCATAACATATGTTCGCGATCGGTTGTGTATAGCAAGCGAAAACCGTGGTCCTTGACGATGTTATCAGATGATCGCCTTCAGAGTCTGTATAAGCCGCCTTGAGTTCAACTCCTTCATAATCGGACAGCGCAATCCCTTGGATATAGCAAGTGAATGAACTTATACCTTGCACATTCCAGCTATACGAATTCGCTGCCGCAACACCATTCGAAGGTGATGACCAGAATGCGATTTTATTTGATCCGCTCGCACAACGAAGCGTGACACATCCATTAGTCTCAATATCCGAAGTAAAGTGCACCGTTACTTCTTTTATATCTCCATTGAGTGCTAAACCTCTCGGGACGTCTATTGACAATTCCACCTGCGGATTATCGTTGGTGCCGTAGGTTGAATAGAGATACGACTCGAGGGACAGTCCCCCGAAGTTTGCCTGAACCGACATCACGAGTTCATCCCAGCTCGGAAGCGAATCGCAAGTGACCGTAGTTGTCTGCGCATTCGGCGAGGAGAATTGAACGTTCTCATCCGATGCAGACCATTGGAATGTCGGCTGAGTCGTGCCGCAGTAGTCCGTCAGCACCGCGTGGAATTCCGTGGGGAATGTGTCCGGTCCGAGATGCGACATGTTCGGTGCGCCTTGAAGCGTCGGCATCCAGCAGCAGTAGCCGAAGTAATTCGTCCCGGGAAGGTAGAGCCAGTTCCAGCCGCCGTCCTCCGTCCACTCGCCGGGAGTGTCCCACCACCACGATGTCAGAATCGGCGCATCCGCGCCCATGTCGTCCTGCACCCGGTAGTCGACGTCGCCGTTGTACGGCCAGGTGCCGAATTCGTAGCCGGTTCCTTTTTCAAGGACGAATGAATAGTCGCCTGCGTTCGTTACGCAGACGGAATAATCGCCGACGAAGAGCCGCGTCGGTTCCGGCGGAGCGTCGGTGAATGACGCGGTGAAAAGATAAAGTCCGTTCGTCTGATCGATGCCGATCCGATCTTCCGCCCAGTCGGAGTAGCCGAGCGAGACGATTTCGTCCGCGTTCGTGAAGTTCGCCCGCACCCAGTCCTCGTCCTGTCCGTAGCCTGCGTGCGCGAAGGGGATCGTGTACGGTATCGTGTTCGTCACTCCGCTTTCGATGGTGATGATGTCACCGTTGCGGAAAAGTTCGATGGACGCGTCCGCGGTCAGTTCGGCGTCGCGATTCGGATGGCCGCGGCGCCACTCGATGCGGTAGTTGTCGTTCGTCGTGCGACCGCAGCAGACTTCGCTTTCGCCGGGTTTCAGCGCGAGAGGAGTCGTGAGTTCGGCGATCACCGTATCGCTCTTGAGCGACGGATAGATCTTTCCGTCCGACCGGATCTCGACCATCGCGAGATGGTTAGAACCCCAGGGAAAGCGCCAATCGTCATCGAAGCGCAGGATGTGCCCATCCTGCCAGGCGCCGCGCCGCCACCATTTCTCGACTCGCGTAAGCGCATTCGTCGCCGGCGTTTCTGAGGTGTTCGATTCCGGTGCGAACGAGCCGAGCATCAGCATCATCGGCGCGTCGTTCGATTGCGAGTTGTTCTTTGTGCTGCCGTGAAGAACCATTCTCCCGGCGCACAGAAGCGGAACGGCGAGCAGCGCCGCCCAGAGCTTTCCGTTCGCCCTTGCCGCCGCTTTTGCCTTGTCGAGCGCCGTCGGCAGCGTCGCCGCCACGAGCGCCGCCGCCCCGACGGCGCCGAGTCCGATGAAGCAGAAGTATACGAGAATGCTGTCGATCAGTTCTTTCATCGTACGTGAATCCTGAATCCCCAGCCGGACAGTTGCGCTACGACAATGCCGCGAGGATCGATGAGCCCGCGCGTCGTAACGCGCATCAGATTCCACCCGGGGCTGAACATGGTTGCCGGAATCGTGTTCGTGAACACACTTTCGCCATCCACCGTAGCGACGAGCGACTTCGCGTTCCGCCGCGAATCGAGCGTAAGCCGCGAGTCTAGCGCCGTCGTTCCGCCATCGCTCAATTCAGATTCAAAAACTCCCGCGTGCCGATCCTGGTAGAACCACGCCCCCGAGTCCCAGCCGATAATGGCGTCGACTTCAACGCGGTCGAGTACATTGTTCGTGTTAGCATCCGTCCCGAATGCGACTTCGATATTGTTGCTCGTCGTCGCTTGATTAAGTTCTATCGCAAGATTGAAGGTTCGCGACCATTCGTTACCGGCATAAAATACGATATTCGTCGCGGCTTCCGTATCGACGCAAGCGGAAGGTGGCGGCACATCAATCGCAATTGGCGATGACATGGTAATGAGTGAAACCATCAGTAAAATGACGGTGACGATTATATGCGTTGTCGCGGAAAAGTTCTTCTTGATAAACACGGAAAACATTATATCAAATGTCTCCGCTGTCAGGAGAATGGTGATTTGCGCTTGAGACCACGGTTATGGCGGTGCTATTATTGGCAGAAATTCATTTCCTATAATATTGCGATATATTAGGATTATAGTTTCGCCAAATAAAATCAGTATCGGAATAGCTTCTATGTTTCATTTCCTATTATATCGCTATATGATAGGGAATGAGATTCGACCACTGTTCCAAACCTGTCAAATAGTAAGGACACTCGGAGCCTTAGATGAGCGTTTTGCATTCGTCAAATACTGGACACGCTGGGCAGTGATTTGCTTGGGGGCAGATCGAGGTCCTGTCCACATTGACACGGTATCAGTGATACGGTAACCCGATTCCATTGCCTTGGTCTGGTAGCCGATTTTCTTGCAATCGCTTAATGGTTCGGCGTTATGGTCGCTTAGGGTCTTTAGCGCCCTTAGAGTTTCGCGGGACGGCGCCAGGCGACTACCGGGGACTGAAGTGACGTTCCCAGAAGGGCGACGGGCGGCGGGACTCGAGGGGCCGCGCGTGGCGAAGGGGGCGCAAGCCGTAGGATGGATATTGTCAGCAACCAGTGATTCTGTCGAGGCATGGCGGGCTGAAGACGTTTTGTTGTCCTCTCAGATAAGGCGCGCCGCCACCCGAGCAGTGCGGCCTCTCCGAATCCCGCCGCTTGTCGCCCGTCGGTTTGTGTCGGTAGGAGGTCTTGTCCCCGACGAAGCTGGTTTGGTAGAATGACCGTGTACGGTCAGATGGTAAGTGGGTTTGTCAGACCTGTAGAATTTGGTAAGCTCTATTATCCCGCAAATGGCAGTAAGGAAGGTTTTGTGGTATAATCTCGTCAAAATCAAAATAGACTTCAGCGCGGATATCCCTGCTTCAATGGTGAGGGTCCTCCGTGCGGAAAAACGGAGGTTGAATATGAAGCACCTGATACTCGCAATGGCATTCATACTTTCATCAACCGTCTTCGCGGAACAGTGCAACGGACTCACGAAGAAGGGCGAGCGGTGTAAGCGCGAGGCCGCGGCGGAGTCGAAGTACTGCATCGGCCACGCCGACCAGGCGAATGTCGAAAAGCTAAAGGATGACGGCACGTGCTGGGCGCTCACGCAGAAGGATGCGCGGTGCAAGAACAAGAAGGACGGCGAGAGCGACTACTGCAAGCTGCACGCCGTGAAGAAGGTAGAGAAGACTCCCGACCTGTGCCGGGTGCTGACTTATGCGGGTAAGCGGTGCTCTCGTAAGCCCGTCGATGGATTCAACTACTGTAGCCAGCATTGCGGAGTGTCACGGTGATGTGCACGCGTCTCGCCGTGATTGTGGACGCGACATAAAAAAGACGGAGACGCATGCCAGGTCCGCTAGGTATGCGTCTCCGCCAGGGGAACGCGATGGGTGCTGCAATGTCGCGACCCCTCGGAAGCGCGTATCTCGGTGTGCGCGCCCCGTCCCGGCGCGGAAGCTTGGAAGTACTTGCCGCGCCGCGAAGTCCCGCGCGGCGTTGTTGTCGTGGCCTCTGGAGGTGCGCAAGCCGCATTCTATCGCATTCTCCCCGGGCCGTTCATGGTCACGCGTTGCAGTCCTTCGCCTTAGAAGCGTGATGTCTGCTGACGCCACGCTCCCGTCCGCCATGTCTGTTTTTTCCTGTCAAGGCGTGTGACAGTGGAGCCGGTTTAAGGACGAGCTCCCCTCGTCCGCGGGTCTTTCCCCGCAGGTCAGTCACGGTGGCGGACACGTGTCCCGCCATGACGGGGACCGCGGCCATGCTCGTTGTCCGCCCGCCTTGCGTTCAAAGCACGCGCAGGACGCATTTGCTTTCGGGACCGCCGCAGGCCCCGTCCCGGGTTCCGGCGGTCGACCGGGCGGGATGTTCAAGTGGAAACTGTCTATTGATGATTATACCATAACCAGCGACCATGTGCCGCCTCGCGCGCGCGCGATATGCGCACCGCACACATCCGGGCGTTTTCGTGTGTTATGGCAGGGGTGGTTCGACATCTCGACAAGTAAGGAAGAAAGAATAATATAAATGTAATATATATACGATTTATATATTATTCTCTTTTATTTTCCCCTCTTCCAAACCTGTCGAAAAACCTGTCGAAAAGTTGTCGAAGAATCGACAGGTAGGTTCACGGACACTCATAAAATCGTTCCAGCTGTCGAAAAACTTAGACAGCTTTCGACGGGTTTTCGACAGGTTTTCCGACGCCTTCCCCGACATGAAAAAGGTCGTGAGACTCGCTTATTCACGCCTGTGCCGCGTCCGGGAATATAGGCACCCAGTAATCCTCCGGCCTCACATCATCCCTGCCGATGAGAAGTTCGGTTGCGCTTTCAATGGTAATGAATTTATAATCGTCGATGAGTTCAATTTTATACGGAACCCTTGTATCAACAGCCTCCAAAACAAGCATCTCGATCAATAGCTCGTTTGCACGGCGCGTTATTTCGGGTTCCTTGTCCGGGTCAGGACGGTCGGTGACAATCGTTGAACCGCGAAGAATCCTCACTACGCCGTTGTGTTCGATGTAAATCACCGCGTGGCAGTCGCAGTTGACGGATTTGTAGAATGTTTCTGGTTTGAAGTATTCGTTCATAGCAGGTTCATTGTACCAGAATCAGTCGGAACTGTGAATGCTGAAATTGAAAAAGGGCCGGACGTGTTTCCACGTCCGGCCTTTGAGGGCTGCAATTCGCATTCGTTATCGCTGCAGGATGAACACGTCCCCGCCGCATTTGCCTTTCTCGACGGCTATGTCCCCGCGCGCGATAAGCGTTTCGAGAACACGTTTCAGCTCGTCCTTGTCCGTTCCCATAAAACGCAGGAGGTTCCGGTATGAAAGCCGCCCTCGGCCCTTGACGGTGATCTTTTCGATGGCGCGTTTCATCTGCCGTCCGAACTCCGAGTCGAAGGAGTACAGATTCGCCTGGAAGAGCATGCGCCGCGTGGAATGGAAGACGATCCTCTTCGCACAGGAGACCGCCTCCTCCGTGATAACGCCGCGCACGCACTCTATCCCCACGGCGAGTTAAGGGCGTTTTCTCGCCACAAGCCCGTTTAATTAGGGGCTTACGAAGGGTGATGGTCGTTCGCCGATTCGGACTAATAGTGAGGACCTATTTTATTGGTGGAGGTGGCGGGAGTATAACTTCAGTCTGAAACGTGCTCTTCGCGTCAGCGCTGCGGCAAAAACCTCGTGACGCCGATTCCGTGCCGGGGCAATGTCGGCATGTGGCGGATGGACGAACGCCTCAGCGCGGCGGTAGGCGCGAAACTTGAATGGTGAATTGATCTATGTGTATGAAAGCGGACGGCAAGATGTTCTTAAAAGCCATAAGCTGTCATCGAGTGTTGCACTAATCGCTTCAAAATCTCAGCCTGCTCCTTTGTCGGTTTCTTAGTAATTCTTACTCGCACTTCATCATCACGCTGTACTAGATCAACATCAAGGCCGACCTCTTCAAGCGACTGGATCAGATTGTTATTGTCTGGTATCGCTCTACAGAGCATATTCACAAATCCTTTCTTCGGCTTAAAGCGGCAGAAGTTTGCTGACATATTATGACGAGTATGACCAATATAGCTTTTCACGAAGTTGAGTTTAACATCGGTATCTACTTCATTTATAAGTTTCTCAAGTTCATCGGTAAGCAGCAACATGTCGCGGTTGCTCTTCTTCTCCCAATAGGATCTATCGGCAGGTTCATCATTCTCGTCTTCTTCCGGGCTGGCCATTCTGGTTTCGTCGATTACCTTGGTAAAAATGATAGAGATGTCGTCTCCTAAATCGACAGCGGTCATCTTCAGAACAATCAATGGAATGTGCCCGTTGAATAGTTGAATCACATTTAGAAATCTGCTTTCTACGTCTTCTGCGACAAGTACAGCGGTATGCTCGAGTTGTGGATAGCGTTTTCTCTCGATGTCCCAGTACTCAATAGTTCTGATAATATGTGATTCATCTGTTTTCCCGAGTTGTATTTCGCATTCATAGCGTTTCCCGGAGTCCGAATCTGCAAGAACAAGGTCAAGTCTTCCGTGAGGCTGCCGCTTCTCTTTGGTGATGAATTCGAGATCCCCCAATCCAAGCATAGACGGGTTCTTGGCGATTTCGTTCTGAAGCCATTTTTCGTCATACTTACGATTGTCCTTTAGCGATATTGGAGTTAGCGTTCTCATGGTGATTTCCTGTTTCAGAAGATGTTGTCTGTTCATTATATCAAAAATCATTCGTGGTAGTTGTTGTAGGAGTTTTATGCATAGTTGCGCCGCCGAGACGCTCCACGCATGCATTAAGATCGCACGCAACATCCATCATTCGCTTCCCGCGCGAGACAATCATCGTGGTTGCTTTCTCAATATATTCGTAGCACGCTTTTTTGTATTCGTCTCGCGACAAGCCGCGTTTCCAGTACCAGAGTCCCGTGTATAGCTTCTTCGGACGCAGGTCGGCATCGCAATAGTCCTCCAGCATGAATTCGCGGATGAAACGCTCCCACCCGGAATCGCCGCGGTAGGCGTCCCAGAAAAACGAATTCTTCGCGACGAGATCGGGTAATGACGCCTTGTCGGAATCAGACACGGGGCTATTGCCGGTCAGACAATCGTGGAGGTTTATCAGGAATGAATCGAAATAATCGTGCCAGGCGGTACGGTAGGTGTTGATCGTCTTGCCGTGCGACTTCGCGTTCGGGAGCGGGATGAAATTGCCTATCATGTGATAGGTATACCAGAACTTGTGCACCGTCTTGAATAGTTCATCCTCGACGCCGAATCTGCGAAGTCCATCGAAACCGATGACTCCGTCCCCGCCGGTCACCTCGACCTCTATCTCGCGCCCGAAAATGGTGCGGAACGAATTCATGGTGTCGCCGCGCCATTGGGGTTGGATCCCATCGTCGCCAGACGGATGCATCGCAGGCTTGCGTTCAAGCCCCCACACTCTATTGTACACCTCCCAGGCGATGTTCGTCTCGTCGCAGTCCGCATATGGCTCTAGGGGGAAATCATACACATGCGGGATGACAAGCATATCCGTGAAACTCAGGGATGCGAGATTGCGTGCATCTCCGTGGAGATGGTTTCTAGCGAATCGCTCGAGATCAAAGCTGTAGAATGTCATGCGGCGTAATCTTTCTCTCGCAGCATTATATCAAATCTCACCTCAGCCCGAGCGCCAGCTCCTGCTCGGCCCAGACCGGGGTTCTTAGCGCACCAGCTTCGTGATGGGACCACCGAGGATAAGACCCCATTGACACGGTATTCGTGATACTGTAACCCGATTCCATTGCGACCGATCGGTCAAGGGTTCTTTCTGTAAATTCGGCTCAGGTTCACAGTTGATTTT